>ULUE01041652.1_pt1 | contig 113738 bp, 127 predicted proteins | sample 1958211 | NCBI WGS metagenome assembly ULUE01 (sample SAMEA4835752, study PRJEB28245) | human gut metagenome | biome: gut microbiome; material: fecal sample | place: Denmark | collected 2008 | reverse complement strand
ACAGCCAGTGGCTTGAGTACTTTGCCGGTGCATTCAAGACCTACAGCATGTACAACGTCACCGATTACACCATTTACTCCTTTGAGTTCTATCCCATTGCGGACAACGTTAAGCTCTTAAACGGCGTTGTAAACGATCCCAAGATCGTGTTCAACTCCGCAAGCGTCAAGGCAAAGGGCATCGACTACGAATTAAGCTTCACGCTTGACGACCTCGCAGACAGCATCACCAAAGTCGAGGGCGGCTATGATGCAGGATATGCAGGCAGTGAACTTACCGATTTCACCGCAGACGGCAGGACCTACACCACGATCATCTCCTCCGACTGGGTCGATCAGGCCGAGAGCTTTGTGGTCAGCATCAGCGTCACGAACAGCAACGGTCTCACCTATACCGGGGAACTCACGGTAAGCATTGAAGACGTTATCAGCTTTGTTGACCTCACTCCGAAAAACGGCTTAGAGACAGGCGACGACAAGAGACCCGAGATCAGCGCAGAGGTCGTAAACGTCGGCGAGGATCCCACCGTTGAGATGAAGATCAACGGCAAGACGGTCGAGGCGGAATACGTTGCCGACAAGACCGTAGCAGGAAACGGCAAGGTCGTCTATGTTCCCGATAAGGACATGGCAGACGGCAAGGTAAACGTTGAGCTGACCGTCACCAGAAAGGACGGCAAGAGCGGCTCCGAGGCATGGTTCTTCAATGTCGGCAAGGCTCAGTATCAGCTCTACTTCGGTCAGCTCCACAGCCACACCGGTGAATACTCCGACGGCAGCGGCACTCTGGCCGACGCACTCAAGTACGTTAAGAATCTTCCCGAAAGCGCAAACGTCGACTTCGTTGCGTTTACGGATCACTCCAACTACTTCGACAACACCTCCGCAGCAAACCCCGAAGAGGCACTCTACGACATGAGCAAGGCGACCGCCGCCAGCCGTGAGAAGTGGGATGCCTACAAGAGCGCTGTTGCTGAGTTTAACGAAGAAAACGCAGGAAACGTCGTTGCCATCGCAGGCTTTGAGATGACATGGTCCGGCGGTCCGGGACATATCAACACCTTCAACACCCCCGGCATCGTTTCCCGTAATAACAGCACCCTCAACAACAAGACCAACGACTCCGGCATGAAGGCATACTACGCTCTCCTTAATCAGGCCGAGGGCAAGGATTCCATCAGCCAGTTCAACCACCCCGGCACCACCTTCGGTACCTTTACCGATTTCAGCTACTGGGATGCTGCGATAGACACCCGCATCAGCCTCGTTGAGGTCGGCAACGGCGAAGGTCAGATCGGTGCAGGCGGCTACTACCCCAGCTACGAGTACTACATAATGGCTCTCGATAAGGGCTGGCACGTCGCTCCCACCAACAACCAGGACAACCACAAGGGCAAGTGGGGCAATGCCAACGACGCCCGTGACGTTATTCTCACCGATAACTTCACCGAAGAGGGCATTTACGAGGCAATGCGCAGCATGCGTATGTACTCCACCGAGGACAAGAACCTTGAGCTTTACTACACCGTGAACGGTCTCCAGCTCGGTTCTCAGATCACCGAGGTCCCCGAAAAGCTTGACATTGATGTTCAGGTCTATGATCCCGATGCATCCGACTCCATCGCAAAGGTCGAGGTCGTCGTAAACTCCGGCAAGACCGCATACACCTGGGACGATCCCGCAGTCCTCGCAAGCGGTCATCTCACCGCAACCCTCGATCCCGAATACACCTACTACTTCATCCGTGTTACCGAAGCCGACGGCGACCTTGCAGTCACCGCTCCCGTTTGGGTCGGCGAATCCCTGAAGCTCGGTATATCCTCCTTTGAGTGCGGTACTGCGACTCCCGTAACCGGCGAGGAGCTTACCCTCACCACCACGCTCTTCAACAGCGAAGCAAGCGATGCAACCGTTAAGAGCGTCGTCTACACCACCGAAGGCAGCGTCCTTCTCGGCACCGACACCAAGGAATACACCGTTCCTTCTTCCGGCACCGCTACCGTTGACTTCAAGTACACCCCCAAGACCGCAAAGCTCACCAAGATCACCGTTACCGTGAACCTCGTTCAGGACGGCAAGGAATACTCCTTCAGCAAGGACATCGAGCTTGACGTTCTCGATGCAAACTCTCTGGTTTACATCGGTATTGACGCATCCCACTACAACGAGTACGTTGCGGGCAACTACAAGGATTCCATGGGCAACTTCGGAAATCTTGCGGCCGGCTACTCCGTGCGCACCGTAATGCTCAAGACCTCCGATGAGCTTATCGCTGCCTGCTCGAACGACAAGTTCAAGGCACTCATCCTCACCGCACCTTCCCGCAGACTTGCCGACGCACAGTCCGACCCCAAGGTCTACACCGATGCGGAGCTTGCTGCGATCAAGGCGTTTAACGCCGCAGGCGGTACCGTCGTGCTTGCCGGCTGGTCCGACAACTACGAGAACTATGACGTGATCCAGAGCAACGCCAACATTCTCCATATGGCGGCAACTCAGAACGCAGTCCTGCAGACTCTCGGTTCAAGCCTGAGGATAAGCGACGATGCTACCTACGACGATGTTCGCAGCGCAGCGGACGGTGTCGATAAGTGGCGTCTGTACTTCAACACCTACGGCGACAGCTTCCTCACCGACGGTGTCATTTACGATGCGGAGCATCCCTATGACAGGCTCTACACCGAGGTGTTCAGCCACTACGGTGGCGCAAGCATTTATGCGGTCGATGCCTCCGGCAACCCCGTATCCGCTCTGCCCGCAAGCGTTTCTCCCGTTGTTTACGGTCACGCAAGCACCTACTCCGTCGACGTTGACGGCGACGGTCTCGGCGGCGACGCCACCCCGAAGTACGCATACGCAAGCGGCGACAGCCGTCTGCTTGTCATGGCTACCGAGCAGCTTGACGGCAAGGGCCTGATAGTTGTTTCCGGCGCTGCCTTCATGTCCAACTTCGAGGTCCAGGCATCCGTCTCCAACAAGGATTCCGACAGCGATTCCCAGAAGAACTATTCCAACTACAGGATCTGCGAGAACCTTGTTCAGTACATCAATCCTGTAAAGGTCACTCCCATTGCAACCGTTCAGAAGCAGACCGAGGCGGGCTACAAGTACACCATCGAGGGTGTAGTGACCACCAACGCATCGGGCTACGACAAGAACACCGCATTCTTTGACTGCATCTATGTTCAGGACGAGACCGGCGGTATCTGCTGCTTCCCCATTGCAGGCAACTACAAGATCGGCGACAAGGTTCGCATCACCGGCGCCACCGACTTCTACCAGGGCGAGATGGAGCTTCAGGTGACATCCATTGAAAAGATCGGAGAGGCGACTCCCGTACAGCCGAAGGTCGTTCTTGCAAACGACGTCAATAACAAGACCGTTCTCGGCAGCCTCATCACCGTAAGAGGTACCGTGGAAAGCTTTGAGCTTGAAAACGGACTTATCCAGACCATCATGGTCAAGGATTCCCTCGGAAATGTCGTCCGCGTGTTTATCGACGGCTACATCTGCACCGACAACGACGTTAAGGGTGTCAAGGTCGGCTGCGGCATCAGCGTGACCGGCGTTGCATCCTACGACGATACCTTCGCCGGACCGGCACCTCGCATCCGTATCAGCAACCGTGCCGACATCGTGGTCGAGCCGTTCAACGACATCGGCAACAGCGGCTACCATGATTGGATATTCGAAGCAGCCGAAAAGGGCATCATCAACGGCTATGCAGACGGCAGCTACCGTCCCAACGCACTGGTAACGAGAGCACAGTTTATAACCATGCTTTGGCGTGCGGCAGGCTCTCCCGAATCCAAGCTCGGAGCTCTTGATTTCAGCGATGCATCCACCGTTTCCACACCTTATGTTGCTGCGGTCAAGTGGGGCGTTGAGAACAAGATAATCCAGGGCTACGGCGACGGCACCTTCCGTCCCGACCAGACCATAAGCCGTGCGCAGATGGCAACCTTCATGTACCGCTATCTGAAGAACGTTGCGGGCTATGACTTCGGCGAAGTGAAGCCCTGCAGCTTCAACGATGCGGGCGACATTGCAGCACCGTACCTCGATGCCGTCAATGCGATCGTTTCCGCAGGCATCATGAACGGAACCTCCGCAACGACCTTCGCACCCAACTCCAGCGCAAACCGCGGAATGGCTGCGACCGTTATTCTGAGGGTCTACAACCTTCTCAACAAATGAGGATAAGGCTCATATGAGCCTTATCCGATGAAACGGAGTCCCCTCCGTGCCGGACGGCACGGAGGGGACTTTGCATAATAAGCATAATAAAAAGATCGGAGCCGAAGCTCCGATCTTTTAGATTCAGATTGAGACTTATGCCTTCTTGAAGAACTGCTTATCGTAATTGCCCTGGATGCAGCGGACGACCTGAGAGAGAACCTTGCACACGGGGGTGTCGATGCCAAGTTCCTCACCATACTCTGCGATCTTGCCGTTGAGTACGTCGATCTCGGTCTGACGCTGGTTAAAGAGCATATCCTGGCACATGGAGGGGTAGTAGTCGGCGATGCTGGTCACGATGTCCTGATGATCGTGAGCAATAAACTCGTCGGCATTCATGGGAACGCCCTTAGCGGTCGCAACGGCGCAGGTCTCACGAATGACGCTGTGGAACAGCCACTGACCGTAGGGGTCGGCCTCAACTTCACCGATCTTAAGACGCAGAACTGCGCAGACTGTGTTGACGGTTGCATTGACGCAGACCTTCTTCCAGATGAACTTGTAGATGTTCTGATCGGTTCCGGGAGCGCCGTCACGCCAGTAGGCGTCGCAGCCGCCGTCACGGTAGCATTTGAGAAGCTCCGCACAGGCAGCATCGGTGAGGGGAGACTTCTCCGCACCGCCGAAGTTCATCTGAACGCCGCCGGCGGGGGTGGAAACGCAGGTGCCGGGTTCGGGCATTGCGGTGCCGAGAACGCCGGAGCCGATGACGCAGCGGCTCTTGGGGAATACCTTAAAGAGATTGTCGTCGTTGCCGAGACCGTTTATGAGAGAGACCGCAACGGTGTTGTCGCCGACAACGGGGAGGGAGTCCTGAATTGCCTGGCTGAGCTGAGTTGCCTTGGTCATGTAGATGATGATGTCGACCTTGCCTTCGGCGTCGGCTGCCGCCTGAGCGGAGGTGTAGGTGCGGAAGCCCTTGAGGAGCTTAACAATGTCATGGTACTCGCCGTTTTCTTCCTGGTGGATGATGAAGTTCATGCCATCCTCGGCGACCTTCTTCATGTGTGCTTCATAGCGGTCGATAAGGATGATGTCTGCGCCGCCGTTCTTGAGGTAAGAGGCAAAAACGCTGCCTGCAGCGCCTGAACCGTACATTGCAATTTTCATAACTGTTACTCCTTTTTATAAAATTTAATATTGTATATCGTAATTGCTTTGGATGCAGTGGATAAGCCTTGTAAACGCCTCGTTTACGGGTGTCGCAACTCCCAAGCGTTTGCCGTATTTGACTATTGCGCCGTTTAAAAGATCGACCTCGGTCTGCCTGTGGTGGATGAGGACGTCCTGCGCCATGGAGGGATAGTAGCTTGCAAAGCCGTCCTTTAGACGGGGCAGCTCGTCGAGCATTTCGGACCAAAGGTCAACTCCTGTTGCGGCAAAACAGACCTCACAGCCTTCCTTCCAAACGGACTTAATAAGCTCGCAGCCGTCGTCACCGGAGAGAAATTCACCGACCTTGAGCCGGGTGAGAGAGGAGATGGTGTTGTAGCCGCTGTTGGAGATTGCCTTTTTCCATACGAAGGGGCGAATGTCGGATTCAAAAACTGTCTTGCAGCCGCCACGGTTAAAGCAGGCTTCGAGATACTCTCCCACTTTGACGGAAGCATCGGAGCACTTAACCGCACCGAATCGCATGATAACTCCGCTTTCCGGCTTTGAAACGCACTTTCCGGGTTCGGGAAGCTCGGTGCCTATGGTGCCGAAGCCGTAGAGAATACGCTCCGCCGGCACATATTTTTGCAGAGTTTCGTCGTTTCCGAGACCGTTTTGCAGCGAAACAACGACAGTTTCGGGACCGATGCAGGGCATGAGCGACGGGAATATCCCGTCAGTTTGCGTTGCCTTGACCATCAGAATGACAATATCCTGCACTCCGATATTCTCGGCAGAATATGCGGTTTTAAAACCCGTAAGGACTTCCGTGCCGCTCGGAGAAACGAAAGTCATTCCGCATTCGGAGCACTTGTCCATGTGCGCCTTGTAGCGATCGACCAATGTGAGTTCTGCGCCGCCCTTATTCAGATAACAGGCAAAAACGCTTCCGGCAGCGCCGGAGCCTATCATTGCAATTTTCATTATAAAATTCCTCAATGTGCGCCGTTGCAGCGCAGCGGCGCACTTTGTTTTTTACTTACTGCTCGACCTTCTTCTGAGCCTGAAGCTTCTTGATCTTGGGGATGCCCCAAACAAATGCGGGGATCACGATCACAAGAAGTGCGTAGTAGCCGTCGTAGCCGTATGCGAATTTAACGATTTCGGTAAGTCCGAGCAGGGAGATAGCGAAGCAGATCGCAATGATGATGGCGCCGACGAAAATGCCGCGAACCTTCTCGCTCTTGATGGATTTGGGGAAGAACTTACCTTCAAAGCGCTGGATCATGGTGTAAACGAGGGTGACGCAGGTGGACATGAATGCGCAGAACAGCAGTACGCTGAATGCGACAAGCAGCCACTTCACGCCGATAAGACCGAGGACGGTCTGGTTGGGGATACCGAGTGCAGTGGTGTATCCCTCAACGCCGCCGTTCTGGAGAGCGGCAAGCAGGGGATACCACTTGACGAGCATCCATGCGGAGGCCGCAAGAGCAAGACCGTTCATGAGCCAGCCGAGGAGGTGCGCCTTCTTGACGCCTTTAAGGGAGAGGTCATGGGATGCTGCGATCATGGGCGGGATGGAAACGCACTGGAAGGCTGCGTACACCAGAATGCCTCTCCAGATAGACTCGCCGACGGAGTCGGTATAGGGTGCAAGCTCAACGCCATACTCTGCTGTGAGCTTTGCGGAGATGGAGCTGAAGTCTGCGGTAAGACCGAAAACGACCATCAGAGCGGTGATAACAATGATTGCAACGGATAGTACGGTGGATGCCGCAACAACGAGTTTTACACCGAAAATGGTAAGCAGAATGAGTATTGCAACAATGATGAGATTCATAATGACCTTCGTCACGCCCACATAGGGAATGTGGATGAAGTTTGCAAGAACTTCACCTGCGCCGGCAACTGCCGATGCCATTGCCGCAACGACTATGACGATGTAGAAGATCTCAAAGAAAATCTCCATCCAGGGCTTGGGATAAAGTGCGGTGTAGGTGTCCTTGTAGTTGGTAAAGCCGCTGAGCTTTGCAAACTTGACCATAATATACATTACTACCGCAAGAAGTCCCATTGCGATAATGGGGAATATGATTGAAAGGGGTCCGTAGCTTGAAAAATACTGAACCACCTGATTGCCGGATGCGAAGCCGCCGCCGACGTGGGTGCCGAACCACACAGAGGCGACCGTAAAGCCGGCAGCCCAAGTGCTTTTCAGCGTCTTGTTGTCATTCATGTTTCTTTCCTCCTGAACTTTATCTTCACTATATAACATCCCCGCTATGAGCGGAGTAATGTCCGAAAAGCAATTGACAATAAATAAACAAATCACCCTGTGTTCAAAAGGAAAAGCAGAAAACAATTCCTTGAAGCACAGGGTAGGATGGAGAGAAAAAACGCCGATCTGATCTCTATTCTGTTTTGTCGGTTCCGAACAGAGCCTTACGGCGCCACGGAATTGCTTTGTTTCTGAATTTGAGCGTAGTGTAATACCGCCTCCTTGATTGCGTCAATTTTTGTTCAAAAGAAAAATCGACTTATACTTTATATTAAAACCTTAGGCGGAATTGCTCGACAAAATGAGCAATTTTCGGCATAACAAAACGCAGGCAGAAAAACTGCCTGCGTATAGATGCAATTTACTTTTTCTGATCGGGCTTTGCGAGAAGCTCATAGCGCTCGATGCCGTCCCTCGAAACGTGCAGATGACGCCTTGTGACAGCAGCCGCAAGCTCGTCGTCATGGAGCTTGAGAATGTTGCATATGAGGATGTGGTCGGTGTCGATGGTCTTAAAGAAGCCTTCTGGACGGCTGTAGAGGAGGTAGCCTCTGAAGCGCCACAGCTCATACTTTTTCTCGTCGTATAGCTTGGAGATAAGCGAGTTGCCCGACGCCTTCACGACCGCCGAGTGGAATGCGATCTCCTGATCGAGGAGCTTGCTGTAACCGAAGTTGCTGCCGCTCTCGTATGCTTCCTTGTAAAGCTCCTTTAAGCGGTTTGCTATCTGATACAGCTCTGCAAGCTGACGATCGGTGATGTTTCGGGCTGCCTTTGCTGCGGCGAAGGGTTCTATCATCATCGTAAAATCGCAGATTTCCTTGTACTCCGATTCGTCAAATTCCGAAACATAGTATCTGCTGTTGCGTATCCGTATGAACTTATGCTCAGCAAGCTTTTCCAGTGCCGTCTTGACCGGCGAGCGGCTTATGCCAAGCTCCTGAGAGATGGAGTTTTCGCTGATCCTCGTTCCGGGTTTGAGGCGAAAGCTTATGATATTTTGCAGGAGCAGCTCGTGTACAACGTCGCTGAGAGGCAAAAAAGGATTTTCGTTTCTGATTTTGTCAAATTGCTTTTTGTTCATACAGATTCAACTCCGATAAATTATTTACCGCTGTCTCCGTAGTTTGAAAGCACTCGTGCGGAAGGATCGTCAACGTCACAGCCCTCCCACGATTTGTTCGGCATCCAGAAATCCACTATCATTTCGGACTGTCCGGGATAATACTTTTCAAATATCTCACGGTACAGCAGGGATTCCTTGGTGAAGGGTCTTGCGTGATCGTAGGCACGGACCTTCTCGGCAAATTCCTCATCCGAGTACAGGCTGTCTGCGTATTCCTTCAGGTAGTTTACCATCGAGTGACCGACGGCGTCGGAAAAAGCGGCTTTCTCACGGTACAGTATGTCGTGCGGAAGATAGTCGCCCTCAAAAGCTTTGCGGAGCAGATACTTGCCCTTGCCCCAGCGGTTCATTTTAAGCTCCGGGTCAACGGACATGACGTAGCGCACAAAGTCGAGATCGCCAAACGGGACTCTCGCCTCGAGTGAGTTTGAGGAAATGCACCTGTCGGCTCTGAGAACGTCGTACATATGCAGCTCTCTTATGCGCTTTTCGGCTTCCTTCTGAAACTCCTCTGCGTTGGGCGCAAAGTCGGTGTACTTATAACCGAACAGCTCGTCCGATATCTCGCCCGTGAGCAGCACACGAATGTCGGTGTTCTCGTGGATGTACTTGCACACGAGGTACATTCCGATGCTGGCTCTGACGGTCGTAATATCAAAGCTGCCGAGGTTATAGATCACTTCGTCGAGAGCGGCGATAACGTCGTCCCTGTCGATGATGACCTCCGTGTGACGGCTGCCGATGAAGTCTGCGACCTCTTTTGCATACTTGAGGTCTATCGCATCGCCGCTCATACCGATGGCAAAGGTGCGTATCGGCTCGGATGAACACTTTGCGGCAACCGAGCAGACGAGGGAGGAGTCGAGTCCTCCGGAGAGGAGAAAACCGACCTTAGCATCTGCAATAAGGCGTTTTTTGATACCTTCCGTAAGCTTTGTGCGTATCTTTTCGCACACTGTACTCACATCATCGTAGCATATTTTATCGACTCTTGCAATATCGGTATATGGTACAAATTTTCCGTCTATCCAGTAGTGACCGGGAGGGAAGGGCAGTATGTTTTTCACAAGTCCCATAAGGCTTTTCGGTTCGCTTGCAAACACCGGAGTACCGTTTTCGGCGTAGCCGTAGTACAGCGGTCGGATGCCGATGGGGTCACGGGCGGCGACAAAGCAGTCCTTCTCTGCGTCGTAGATGATGAGCGCAAACTCTGCGTCGAGCATTTTGAACATCTCGACGCCGTACTTGCGGTAGAGCGGCAGCAGCACCTCACAGTCGGAATCTCCGGCAAAGGTGCATCCGTCGGCAATAAGCTCGTCACGGAATTTCTTAAAGCCGTAGATCTCACCGTTGCAGACAAGATAGCTCCCCGAAAGCTCAAACGGCTGCATACCCTCCGGGTGCAGACCCATTATCGCAAGACGGTGGAAGCCGAGATAACCGCCGCCGCAGGAGACTATCTCCGTGCAGTCGGGACCTCTCGAAACGGTGCGTGCAAAGCACTCCGAAAAAAGGGAATAGGCGGCACCTTCGCCGCAAAAGCCTATTATCGAACACATAAATTTATCCTCCGAAAAGTAATTTCAGCATTCGATAGGGCAAGTGCCGAGCTCGCTGTGCCACCTATCTTTGTTCTCATTTTAGCCCTATAACGCAGGACAAACGTCTCACCTACTCGGAAAGCCCTTTCGGATCGCAGCTTAAAAAGTGTTATTCGCCACGGCTTTGCTGTGCGATTTCCAGCGCCACGCACTCTCTGTGAGCAAGTTCCGGGTTACTTCTCTTTTTTCAAACGCTTTTAAATTTTCAATTTATACGCTGAACAGCAGCTCACCGTAGCCGGGGAAGGGCCAGTAGCTCTTTGCGGTCAGGGTCTCAGCCTCGTCCGCAACGGCACGAAGCTGCGCCATCTTGGGGAGAATGTCGTCTCGCACCGCAAATGCCGAGACCGAAGTGTCGGACTCCGTCAGGAGCTTTGCCATGGACGCCTCCAGCGCCTCGGCGTTTTTGTCGATGAGGTCGGAAAGCACACTGAGCTTTGTTATGACCTTCTTTTCGCTTCTGCATTCGAGGTCGGGGACTGCACTCTTTTTCTTTGCAGCCGTCTCCGCCACGCTTCCGACGTAAGCTTCAATTGCGGGGAGTATCTCTCTGCGCACCATTTCGATCATGGTGTTTGCCTCGATCGTCACGGTCTTGCAGTAGTTTTCAAGGGTGATCTCATAGCGTGATCTCAGCTCCGCCATTGAGAAGACGCCCTGAGAGATGAGCATTTGCACGTTCTTGGGTTCAAGGATAGCATACACGCAGTCGGGGGTGGTCCGGAGATTTAAAAGCCCACGCTTTTCCGTTGCTTCCTTTATCCATTCGTCGTTGTAGCCGTTGCCGTTAAAGATTATCCTCTTATGTGCCGAGAAGCACTCCTTGATGAGATCGTGCAGCTCGGAATCAAAATCCTCCGCTTTCTCAAGTCTGTCCGCAAAGACGGAGAGGCTGTCCGCAACTGCGGCGTTGAGCATAATGTTTGCACAGGCGATGGAGTTGGAGGAGCCGAGCATACGGAACTCAAACTTGTTGCCGGTAAAGGCAAAGGGGGAGGTGCGGTTGCGGTCGGTGGTGTCCCGTGCAAACCTCGGCAGCGTGTGAACGCCGAGCTTCATAACGGCCTTGTCGGCTGCGCTGTAGGGGCGCTCCTCCTCGATGGCTTCCAGTATGCCCGTCAGCTCGTCACCAAGGAACATCGAGATCACGGCGGGAGGTGCTTCGTTTGCACCGAGACGGTGGTCGTTGCCTGCCGTGGCAACGCTCATACGCAGGAGGTCCTGATACTTATCGACCGCTCTGATGACCGCAACAAGGAAGAGGAGGAACTGTGCGTTCTCCCACGGCGTGTCGCCGGGAGAAAGAAGATTCATACCCGTGTCAGTTGACAGCGACCAGTTGTTGTGCTTGCCGGAACCGTTGACGCCCGCAAAGGGCTTTTCGTGCAGCAGACAGACAAGCCCGTGACGCTCTGCGACCTTCTGCATTATCTCCATCGTGAGCTGATTGTGATCGGTCGCAATGTTCGCGGTCGTGTGGATGGGTGCAAGCTCGTGCTGTGAGGGAGCGACCTCATTGTGTTCGGTCTTTGCAAGGATGCCGAGGCTCCACAGCTCATTGTTGAGGTCGTCCATAAACGCCGCAACTCTCGGCTTAATGGCGCCGAAATAGTGGTCGTCAAGCTCCTGACCCTTGGGCGGCTTTGCGCCGAACAGCGTTCTGCCGGTGTAAACGAGGTCACGGCGCTGCTTATAAAGCTCCTTATCTATGAGAAAGTACTCCTGCTCGGGACCGACGGTTGACATAACACGACTGACCTCCGTGTTGCCGAACAGCTTGAGTATTCTTAGCGACTGACGGTTTAGCGCCTCCATAGAGCGCAGAAGCGGCGTTTTCTTATCAAGCGCTTCGCCGCCGTATGAGCAGAATGCAGTCGGAATGCACAGCGTCTTGCCCTTTACAAAGGCGTAGGAGGTGGGGTCCCATGCGGTGTAGCCTCTTGCCTCAAAGGTCGCACGCAGACCGCCGGAGGGGAAGCTCGATGCATCGGGTTCTCCCTTGATAAGCTCCTTGCCGGAAAACTCCATGATAACGCCGCCGTCAGGAGCGGGAGAAATAAAGCTGTCGTGCTTTTCAGCGGTGATGCCCGTCATGGGCTGGAACCAGTGCGTAAAGTGCGTTGCGCCCTTTGAAACGGCCCAGTCACGCATTGCTGCGGCGACCGCATCCGCAACGGAGGGGTCAAGCGGCTTGCCCTTCTTTATCGTCTGCTTCATGGCACGGTAAACGTCTCCGGGGAGACGGGATTTCATAACTCTGTCGTCAAAAACCATTGATCCGAAGCTTTCGGGTACTGACATTTTTCTTCACCCTTTCAGAATAAAAAAGGAGACAAGGACGCTAAAGGGGCATTGCCCTTCGGACGTCCTTGTCTCGATGCGGGAAGTATAAGACCATGCGAAGGATTTGTCAAGCGCAGAATAAAATTTTGTCGGATTGACAAAACTGCGGCGGCGAAGTATTATATTTTTCATTAAAAAACACTCCGATAAGGGGGATGCAGACATGAAATACACCGAATCCGAGGTACTGCAATTTGTCCGGCAGGAGGACGTTAAGTTTATAAGACTCGCATTTTGCGATATTTTCGGGGAGCAGAAAAACGTCGCCATTCTGCCCTCAGAGCTTGAAAGCGCATTTAAATACGGCGTTGCGTTCGACGCCTCGGCGATACGGGGCTTCGGCGGCGAGGTGCGTTCCGATCTGTTTTTAAAGCCCGATCCCGCAACGCTTTCCGCCGTGCCGTGGCGTTCCGACAACGGCAGAGTGGTCAGAATGTTCTGCGACATATGTTACCCCGACGACAGCATATTCGAGGGCGATTCAAGGCACATTCTGCGCCGCGCAATAGCCGAGGCGGAGAAGAGGGGACTTCACTTTTACTTCGGTGCGGAGATGGAGTTCTACCTCTTTACGCTCGACGAAAACGGCGTTTCAACGGGTATGCCTCACGACCGTGCGGGCTACATGGACATTGCGCCCGACGACAGGGGCGAGAACGTTCGCCGTGACATCTGCCAGACTCTGAGCCTGATGGGCATACATCCCGAATGCTCTCATCACGAGGAGGGACCGGGTCAGAACGAGATCGACATACGCTACTCCGAACCCCTGAGCGCCGCCGACAATGCCGTTACATTTAAATCGGTCGTCAAGACGATCTCCGCAAGAAACGGTCTTTGCGCCGACTTTTCGCCGAAGCCCCTAAAGGACGAACCCGGCAGCGGTCTGCACATAAACGTGTCCGTCACTTCCGACGACGGAAAGGATTGCCTTGAGCATATGATAGCCGGTATCATGGACAAGATCGACGGCATAACGCTGTTTTTAAATCCCTGCCGTGCCTCATATGAGCGCCTCGGCTCAAAGAAGGCACCGGGATATGTGAGCTGGTCGAGAGAGAATCGGTCGCAGCTCATACGCATTCCGGCGGCAAGAAACGGCAAGGAGCGTGCGGAGCTTCGTTCGCCTGACCCGTGTGCAAATCCCTATATCGCCTTTGCGCTCCTTATATATGCGGGGCTTTACGGCATTGAAAACGAGCTTCCGCTGTCCGAGAGCGCCGACTTTAATCTTTTTTCCGCACCGTGCGAGGTGCTGAAAAAGTACAAGACGCTGCCTGCGTCCTTTGACGAGGCGGCAGATCGTATGCGGAGCGCAGGCTTTGCGTCCCTGTATCTGCCGGAGGAGCTCATCAAAGCTTACTGCGAAGCTTAAATCGCAATATCTGACCGAAAGGAGGGGAGAACGTGCTTTTCAGAGACAGAACATACAGTGTGTTGACGGTTTCGGGCGGGGAGAAATTCCACAGGGCTACAAAAGCGCTTCTCCCGCCTTCGGACTACTGGCCCGTCGACTGCGCCATGAGCGCCGCACAGGCAAGGCGTATGCTCTCCGAAAAGGAGTACGATCTGCTGCTCATTAACACTCCGCTGCCGGACGACTTCGGCACGGCGCTTGCATCCGACGTCTGCGCCGAGAGCGGTACGGGAGTGCTGCTGTTTGTTAAAAGCGACGTCTTTGACGACGTGTATGCGGAGGTCGTGGAGTTCGGCGCAATGGCGATAGCCCTGCCGACAAGCTCACAGATGGTGCTGCAAACCGTTCGGGGACTTTGCGCCGCACGGGAGCGGCTTTTGAGAGTGCAGGAAAAGCAGGCGACCGTCGAGGATAAGATAAACGAGATACGAATAGTAAACAGAGCAAAGTGGCTCCTTATCGAGTGTCTCAGCATGACCGAGGAGGATGCGCACAGATACATCGACAAAATGGCGATGGATCAGAGAATAACCCGGCGTCAGGCTGCCGAAGATATAATAAAAACCTATAAATAGTGATTTTTTAGTGATTTTTCTGTTGACAAGCGGCAAATGTGGGAGTATTCTTACCGAGATGAACAAAGGCGTTCGTCCGATTTATCGGGACGGGTGCCTTTTCTCTTTTTTTCGGGAGGTTATGATGGCAAAGTATATTTTCGTAACGGGAGGCGTTGTGTCGGGTCTCGGCAAGGGCATAACGGCGGCGTCTCTCGGCAGACTGTTAAAAGCACGGGGGCTTAAAGTCGCAGCACAGAAGCTCGACCCATACATCAACGTTGACCCCGGCACCATGAGCCCCTATCAGCACGGCGAGGTCTTCGTCACGGAGGACGGAGCCGAAACCGACCTCGACCTCGGTCACTATGAGCGCTTCATCGACGAGAATCTGAATCAGTATTCAAACCTCACGACGGGGCGTGTCTACTGGAACGTGCTTAACAAGGAGCGCAGGGGAGAGTACCTCGGCTCCACGGTGCAGGTGATCCCGCACATAACGAACGAGATCAAGGATTTCGTCTACCGTCTTGAAAAAAAGACCGAGGCGGACGTCATCATCACCGAGATAGGCGGTACGATAGGCGACATAGAAAGTCAGCCCTTCATCGAGGCGGTTCGTCAAATATCGCTTGAGGTGGGGCGTGAAAACAGCCTGTTTATACACGTTACTTTGGTGCCGTACCTCAAAGGCTCGGACGAGCATAAGTCAAAGCCCACGCAGCACTCCGTCAAGGAGCTTCAGGGCATGGGCATAAACCCGAACATCATAATCCTTCGCAGCGATGAGCCTATACGGGACGAGGGCATATTCAGAAAAATCGCACTGTTCTGCAATGTAAAGCCCGACTGCGTTATCGAAAACCGGACCGTACCCTGTCTGTACGAAGCACCGCTCATGCTTGAGGAGGCAAGGTTCTCGGAGGTCGTGTGCCGTGAGCTTGGGATATCGGCGCCGGAGCCTGACCTCACGGAGTGGAGGGCAATGGTACAGAGCATCAAGTCCTGCCACAGCAAGGTGACGATAGGCATAGTCGGAAAGTACGTTCAGCTCCACGACGCATATCTTTCGGTCGCCGAGGCTCTCAGACACGCAGGCTACAGTCACGGCGTGGGTGTGGATATAAGGTGGATAGACTCCGAGACCGTGACGCCCGAAAGTGTCGAAGATGTTCTTTCCGGGCTTGACGGCATACTCGTGCCGGGCGGTTTCGGAGACAGAGGCGTCGAGGGCATGATACAGGCGGCAAAATACGCACGCTTAAACATGATACCCTACTTCGGCATCTGCCTCGGAATGCAGATAGCCGTCATTGAATTTGCCCGCAGCGCAGCGGGAATAGCTGACGCAAACTCCGGTGAATTTGACGAGCTGTGCAAGCATAAGGTCATTGATTTTATGCCGGGTCAAAGTGACAAAATAAATAAGGGCGGCACCCTGCGTCTCGGTGCATACCCCTGCAAGATCGTGCCGGGTACCACGATGGAAAAGTGCTACGGCAGCGAGCTTATCTCGGAGCGACACAGACATCGCTACGAGTTCAATAACGAGTACAAGGAGCTTCTCGAAAAATCCGGGCTGCGCTTCAGCGGCACTTCACCAGACGGCAGACTTATCGAAACGGTAGAGCTCAGTGACCGTGACTTTTATGTCGGAGTGCAGTTCCACCCGGAATTCGGAAGCCGTCCAAACAGACCGCATCCGCTGTTTTGCGGATTCATAGCGGCAGCGAAAAGGAGGAGCAAAAATGCGTGACTACGAAAAGGAATTTGAAAACAGAGTGGCATTCATAAGAGAGCTTGTTTCAAAAAGCGGCATGAAGGGCATCGTTTACGGCAACAGCGGCGGCAAGGATTCGGCGCTCGTCGGTATTCTTTGCAAGGCGGCGTGCGACAACACGGTCGGCATTATCATGCCCTGCACGAGCAAGCGCAACTACGGAATGGACACCGCCGATGCGATGACCGTCGCAGAGCGCTACGGCATTGAAACCCGGCGTGTCGATCTCAGCCCCGTAAAGGAAGCAGCCGTCGGGCAGATATCCGAGGCAGCGGAGCTTAATACGGCGGCGCTCTCGAACATTGCGCCGAGGCTCAGAATGATGACGCTGTATGCGGTCGCAGCGGCGGAGCAGCGTCTTGTGGCGGGTACCGGTAACCGCAGCGAGGCGTATGTCGGCTACTTCACCAAGTGGGGCGACGGTGCGCACGACTTCAACCCAATCTCCGATTTGACCGTGAAGGAGATATTCGAGTTCCTGCGCTATCTCAAAGCGCCGGAGTGCATAATCGAAAAAGCGCCCTCGGCAGGTCTGTTTGACGGACAGACCGACGAGAGCGAAATGGGACTGAGCTACGCAAAGCTTGACGAGTATCTGCTGACCGGCAAGACCGATCCCGATTCCGAAAAGCTGATAGAAAAAATGCATTCCCGCAGTCTCCACAAGCTTGAGGGAATAAAGACATATGCATAAAGAAAAAACTCCTGCGGCAGTACCGCAGGAGTTTTTTATCCGTTAACTTTTTTCATAAACTTTCTGCATACGCTTCTCGGCAGAAAGCAGCGTGTGAGCTGCACCGGCGCCATGGCGTTGAGGTACATGAGATCGGTCTGCCGCTTGGGATCGACCTCCCAAAAGTTCCCGAAGTCTCCGAAGCCTGCGTTGTTGACGAGTGCGTCTACGGTTATGCCTTGCTCAAGCGTGTAATTGTAGACCTTAACTGCTGCGTCTGGTTGCGAAAGGTCCTGCGCCAGCACACACACGGCAGCCGTATTGCCGCTCAAGCTGATCCTTTAAGCTGCAATGCTTGTTTTCGCTGCGGACGATAAGTACAAGGTCATAGCCCTCTCTGGCGTAGAAACAGTAAGACCTTTCAATAGGGATTCGATTAATGATAATTTCATAGATTTTGTTTCCTTTCTGATTTTAATATGTTTGAAGTAAGGTTTCGATATAAAACACAGATATTAGTGGAATTGCAAAAAAGTAAAACCTACATATTAGTGAGTTAGTTCAGTTGATCTTTGATTTAAACATAAAAACTGAGCGATTTTTTATTAAAATCGCTCCAAAACACATAATATTTGATTATTCGTGGGATAAAAAGAGACAAACAAGCTTTTTAGACTTGTTTGTCTCTTCTGGTCGGAGTGGGGAGATTTGAACTCCCGGCCTCTTGGTCCCGAACCAAGCGCGCTACCATCTGCGCTACACCCCGTTAAGCCAATTTATTATAATAAGAGGAAATGGAATTGTCAAGATAAATATTTGTAATATCCCCGGATGAGCCTCATAGAATGAATCAGTAGGGGGTGGACAAGTGAAGGAGCTGAAAGTGTACGTCTGTGCAGGGATATTCATTGCACTGACTGCGATAAAGATCATATCGCCTGAGCTGTCGGGGGAAATTGCCGAGGAAATAAAGTCGGCGATGCAAACCGAAAGCGCCCAAACGCAGAGCGTTATAAGCCTCGGAGCGTCGCTTACCGACGGCACATTTTTCGATACGTTCAAAAGAAACGAGTCGGAGCGCTACATCTCCGCAGGTGGTTTTAAATCAAACACCCCGACTCCCGCAAAACCGTCCGAGACGCCGACACCCACACCTACGCCCACGCCGGTACCCGAAACCCCGGAACCGACGCCGAAGGAACCCGAAAAGGTCACGGCGTTTCTCGAATCTCAAAAGGCGTATGCCGATTACAATATCCCCGACAATGTGAGCTACGATTACCCGGACACGGGATTTGAGTATACAAACCCAGTAGAGGGGGCAACCTCCTCCGGCTTCGGCTACCGTATGCATCCGTTAAAAAACCAGGTCAAATTCCACTATGGCACCGACTTTGCCGTGCCGGAGGGCAGCGAAATACGGGCCTTCGCCGACGGTACCGTCATCGCCGCCGGGTACAGCGACAGCTACGGCAACTATATTGTGATGACGCACCCCAACGGCTGGCGCACCCTGTATGCGCATTGCAGTAAGCTGTGCGCAAGCTGCGGCAGCGTGTCAAAGGGGGACGTCATAGCGCTAGTCGGTCACACGGGAGCCGTCACGGGAACGCATCTGCACTTTGAGCTGCAATGCAACGGCGTATACTTAAATCCGGAGTTTTACATATGAGGAGATTCGACATAAGCACCGGAGCCGTGATACTGCTCTCGGTGCTTTACTTTTTCGGCGGCTTTACACTGCTCTGCACACTGTTTATCCCGGTCTGCGTGCATGAGCTTGGGCATATTGCGGCGCTTAAATGTTTCGGCGCACGGGGGAGGGGGCTTCGATTTGACATGACGGGGCTTTGCATATCCTATGCCGGACTTAAAAACCGCAGTGAGGAGTTTATCTGTCTTGCGTCGGGCCCCGTATTCGGACTTGCCTTTGCGTTGCTTTTGTCTTACCTCGGCAACAAAACGAATAACGCATTTTTCCTTGCGCTGTCGGGATTCAGCCTGCTGCTGTCGGCGTACAATCTTCTGCCGGCGCTGCCGCTTGACGGCGGGAGAATGTTAATGTGTCTGCTCTCGGCGATCTTCGGAGAAGTGAAGGCGGGAAAGTCGGCGGAAGTCATTAGCCTTGCCGTCGGCGCATCGGTTGCGATATACGGTGCTCATATGCTGCCGCAGCCATGGGGTGCTGCACTTTGTGTTGCGGGGGTTATGATACTTCTGAGCCAATTTGAAAGCAAGGTGCTATTGTAAAATCTTCGGAAGTGTTGTAAAATATCCGCAACAATAGTAACGGAGAGAGCAATGGATAAGAGACTTGAAAGAATATTGCCCAAGGTGCAAAAGCCCGCACGCTACACCGGCGGCGAGTTTAATCAGATAATCAAGGACAAAAGCAGCGTTAGCCTCAGAGTGGCGTTCTGCTTCCCGGATGTGTACGAGATCGGAATGTCTAATCTCGGCATGAGCATACTGTACTCGACGATGAACTCCTTGCCTTACGTCTGGTGCGAGAGAGTGTTTGCGCCGTGGGGCGATATGTACGAGGAGATGAAAAACGCCGCAATTCCGCTGTATGCGCTCGAAAGCGGCGACCCGATATCGGAGCATGACGTGCTTGCGTTCTCGATAGGCTACGAGATGGCGTACTCCACGGTGCTTGACATGATGTCCATGGCCGGCATTCCAATCCACCGCAGCGAGCGCAAGGCGCTTCTGCCGCTCGTTATTGCCGGAGGAACCGCCGCACTTAACCCGGAGCCGATGGCGGATTTTATCGACATTTTCCTGCTCGGCGAGGGTGAGGAGATGAATAACGAGCTGCTTGCGCTTATAAACACCGCCAAGGCGGAGGGCTGGGACAAGCTTCGTTTTCTCAAAGAGGCGTCTAAGATCGGCGGCATATACGTCCCCGAATTTTATAAGCCCGTGTATTTTGACAGCGGTGTGCTGTCGCACTTTGAGGTACTTGAAGGAGCGCCGCAAAGGGTCAGAAAGCGCATCGTTACAGACCTTGATAATGTTCCGTTTCCGCTCAATCCAATCGTTCCGTCGACCGAGGTCGTGCATGACCGTGTGAATCTTGAGCTGTTCCGTGGCTGCATACGTGGCTGCCGCTTCTGTCAGGCGGGGCATACCTACAGACCCATCAGAGAAAAAAGCGTCGATCTGCTCATAGAGCAGGGCAAGGCGCTGCTCAAAAACACCGGCTGTCAGGACATTACGCTGCTCTCCCTCAGCTCAAGCGACTACCGCAAGCTGCCGGAGCTGTGCGACGGACTTCTTGAATATTGCGAGCCGAGGAGCATCGGACTTTCGCTGCCCTCGCTCCGTGCGGACAACTTTTCGATAGAGATAATGCACCGCATACAAAAGACCCGCAAAAGCGGACTTACCTTTGCGCCCGAAGCCGGAAGCCAGCGCCTGCGTGACGCAATAAACAAAAACGTCAGTGAGGAAGACCTTCTTAACACCTGCCGCCTTGCGTTTGAGGGCGGATGGAACACCGTGAAGCTTTACTTCATGCTCGGACTTCCCACCGAAACGGAGGAGGACATCCTCGGTATTGCGGAGCTTGCAAATCAGGTGCTGCACACATGGCGCTTGTACTCCAAGAACAAAAACAGGGGAGTCAGGATAACGGTCTCGACCTCCTGCTTTGTACCAAAGCCGCACAGCCCCTTCCAGTGGGAGCGGCAGAACACGATGGAGGAGTACATTTCCAAGGTCGAGCTTCTGCGCAAGGCAATAACCGCCAAGAACGTGGTATATAACTGGCACGATCCGCAGACGAGCTACATTGAAGCGACGCTCTCAAGGGGCGACCGCAGAATGGGCAAGGTCATTGAAAACGTGTGGCGCAGTGGCGGCAGACTTGAGGCATGGAGCGATTACTTCAGCTTTGAGCGCTGGATGAAGGCGTTCCGTGACGCAGGTTTGAGTCCTGAATTTTACGCACACCGTGAAAGGGAAAAGGACGAGGTCCTGCCGTGGGACGTCGTTGACGTCGGCGTTCGGCGTGAGCATTTGTGGCGTGAACGGGAATACTCCCGCAGCGCTGAGAAGCATATAACCGACTGCCGCCAAAGCTGTGCGGGCTGCGGTGCGAGATCATTGAGCGGAGGCAGATGCGATGGATAAGCTCAGAATGAAATTTTCCAAGACCGGCAGAGCGGTTTATATCTCACACCTCGACCTGATGCGCACGATAACGAGAGCCTTCATGCGGAGCGAGATACCGCTTAAATACTCCGAGGGCTTCAATCCGCACCCCAACATTTCGATAGCGCTGCCGCTGTCTGTCGGCTGCGAAAGCGTCTGCGAGATCATGGATTTCCGCCTTCGCACGGAGCTTGAGCCGGAGGACATACTGACCGCACTCAGGGTGCAGATGCCGGAGGGGATAGAGGTACTTGACGTCTACGCCTCGGAGCGTAAGGTCAAGGACATTAAGTGGCTGTCCGTAAGCGGCGTTTTTGAGTACGACGAACGAAGTGCCGAGGATATGCTGCCGGAGCTTGAGCGATTCTTTGCCTCCGAGAGCATCGTTATATCCAAGAGAACGAAAAGGGGCGTGTCCGATACCGATATAAAGCCCGCAATAAAGTCTCTTGACTTCGGCGCCTGCGGCGGCGGAGTTGCGCTAAACGCAGTCATTTCGGCGCAGGAGCCGACGCTTAACCCGGAACTTTTGGTGTCGGCGCTCACTCAGCTTGAGCCTAAGATTGCTCCCGACTTTGCAAAATTCCGCAGAATCCAGGTATTTGATGCGGAAATGCAGGTATTCCGATAAAAAAGTCTTGCAATGCCGAGACTTTCGTGCTACTATATATTGGCTTGCGTGTGCAAGCTATCAAGCGGTCCGCTGCCGAGGTCGATGCGCCCAACGGTATGAACGCCTTAAAGTAAAGGAAGGATTAGATTATGGATCTGGTCAAAATTCTCAGCGAACAGTACATGAAGCCCGAACTGCCCGCACTCAACGTCGGCGATACCGTGCGTATCACCGTTCGTGTCAAGGAAGGCAGCCGCGAGCGCAACCAGGCTTTTGAAGGCACCATCATTGCCAAGAAGCATGGCGGCATCAACGAGACCATCACCGTCCGCCGAATTTCCTATGGCGTAGGCTGCGAGAAGGTCTTCCCTGTGCATTCTCCCTCCATCGTCTCCGTCGAGACGGTTCGCAGAGGTAAAGTGCGCAGAGCAAAGCTCTACTACCTCCGCGAAAGAGTCGGTAAGAGCGCAAAGGTCAAGGAGCGCCTGTAAGTTTCCTGTCACACTGTCAAAAAAAGAGGCGTATGCCTCTTTTTTTGTTGCCTATTGATACGTTTATCGTGTATAATAATAAAATACCAAATATGTAAAGAGGCACAGCTATGAAAGATAAAGCAAAAATCAACAAAGAGGAAGCGGTTGCCGAAAAGCCCTTTACCGTCAGAGGCGAGGTATACGAGTGGGCGCAGAGCCTTATAACCGCTCTTGTCATATGCATACTTGTTTTTGTTTTCGTCTTCCGACTTGTCGACGTCGTGGGCGATTCTATGAACAACACTCTGTTTCACGGCGACAAAATGGTGGTTTTGGATCTGCCCTACACCCCCAAGCAGGGCGACATCGTCGTCTTCCGCAAGGACGAGTACAAGCCCGAGGCGCTCGTAAAGCGTGTCATCGCTACCGAGGGGCAGACGGTCGAAATCGACTTTGACAAGGGCATAGTGTATGTGGACGGCGTTGCGCTTGATGAACCCTATACCGCCGACTACACCTATATTCCCATTGACTTTTCCGGCGTTCAGACGGTGCCGGAGGGCTGCGTGTTCGTCATGGGCGACAACCGCAACAGATCGACGGACAGCCGCAAGGCGGAGATCGGCATGGTGGACACAAGGCTCATAATCGGCAAGGTCGTGTTTGTGCTGTTCCCCCTTGACAGGATAGGCAGTCCCTACGGTGGTTGATATGCAGGAAAACGCTTACGAAAAAATGAATATCCAGTGGTTCCCCGGTCACATGACCAAGGCGCAGCGCATGATCGAGGAGAACGTCAAGCTGGTCGACGCCGTGTGCGAGATACTTGACGCACGCATCCCTAACTCAAGCCGAAACCCGGACATTGACAGGCTTGCCGCCGGAAAGCCGAGGCTCATTATTCTCAACCGCTGCGACCTTGCGGACAAGGACGTTACCGATGCGTGGGTAAAATATTTCACCGCACAGGGTCTGAAGGTGATGCAGACAGACGCAAAGAGCGGCAAAGGCGTTAACGGCTTTGCCCGCAGTGTGCGTGAGCTTTTGGCGGATAAGCTTAAAGATTACGCCGCCAAGGGACAGGCTACCCGTCCCCTCCGTGTGATGATACTCGGCATACCCAATGTCGGAAAGTCTACATTTATAAATAAAGTAGCAGGGCGCAAGGCTGCCGCCGCCGGGGACAAGCCCGGCGTAACGAGAGGAAAACAGTGGATAAACATCGACAAGGGTCTTGATCTGCTTGACACTCCGGGCATCCTGTGGCCAAAATTTGACTCTCAGGAGGTCGGAGAACTGCTTGCGATAACGAACGCAATAAAGTCCGACGTGCTGGACCGTGAGACCCTCGGAGCAAACTTCATGCTTCGCCTTTGCAGGATGTACCCCAAGGCGCTTGAGGAGCGCTACAAAATAGTTCCCGACCCCGAAATGAACGGCTACGAGCTGCTTGAGCAGGCTGCGAAGAAGCGTGGATTCCTCGTTTCGAGAGGGGAGTACGACATTGAACGTATGGCAAATACTCTTTTGAGCGAGTACCATGACGGAAAGCTCGGAAGACTTAGCTTGGAGCGACCGAATGACTGATCTGTGGGAGCTTGAAAACGAAATATACGCCGAGGGCTATAAGCTCCTCTGCGGAGTTGACGAGGCGGGACGGGGGCCTCTCGCCGGACCCGTGTACGCTGCGGCGGTCATCCTGCCGCAAGGTATGGAGATAGAAGGACTCAACGACTCCAAAAAGCTCAGCGAAAAGCAGCGTGATGCGCTTTACGATCTGATAACCGAGTCGGCGACTGCGTGGAGCGTTGCCTTTGCGGATGTTGCGGAGATAGAGAGTCGCAACATTCTCGGCGCAACGATGCTTGCGATGAACAGGGCGATAGGCGGTCTTTCTCCCGCACCGGAGCTTGCACTCATAGACGGCAACAGGAATAAGGGCATAGTCCTTGACAGCCGTTGCATCGTAAAGGGCGACGCACGCTGTGCCGACATTGCCGCAGCTTCCGTGCTTGCGAAGGTGAGCCGTGACCGATATATGCTCAAGATGGCGGAAAAGTACCCCGAATACGCCTTTGAAAAGCACAAGGGCTACGGTACCAAGCTCCACTATGAGGCGCTGCGAAAGTACGGTCCGTGCGAGATACACAGACCGAGCTTTTTAAGGAAGATGCACTGATGGAAAAACGTGAGATAGGCGCATGGGGTGAGCGCAAGGCAGCAAGCTACCTCAGACTGCACGGCTACAAGATCGTGTGCATGAACTACTCCTGCCGTCAGGGGGAGATAGACGTGATCGCCGAAAACCGCAAATACATAGTTTTTGCGGAGGTGAAGCTCAGAAAAACCAGCGATCACGGCGAAGCCCGTGAATTTGTCACATATTCAAAGCAGCGCCGCATCATAACGGCGGCGCAGCTGTACCTTCAGCAGCACGAGTCCGAAAAGCAGCCCCGCTTCGACGTGATCGAGATCTATGCGCCGAACGGAGCAAAGGGCTTCGGTGTGAAGCTGAACCATATTGAAAACGCTTTTGAGGTGTAACGTGAAATATTTCAGTACAAGAAATTCGATGTACGGCGTCACGGCGGCGGAAGCCATCGCCAAGGGGCTTGCCACCGACGGCGGACTGTTCGTCCCGGAAACGGTGCCGCAGCTTGACATGGACGAGATCGCCGCCCTGTGCAATATGGACTACTGCGGCAGAGCGGTTTACATAATGTCAAAATATCTTGACGATTTCAGTGAGGAGGAGCTTAAGGCGCTGTGTGCTTCGGCGTACGGCAGCGGCTTTGACTGCGATGCGGTGGCGCCCCTGAGAGTGCTTAACGGCACGACTGCGGTGCTTGAGCTTTGGCACGGACCGACCTGTGCCTTCAAGGACATGGCGCTCCAGCTTCTCCCGCATCTGCTTACGGCATCGCTGAAAAAGTGCGGGGAGGAACGCCGTGTCTGCATCCTCGTCGCCACGAGCGGCGACACGGGCAAGGCAGCGCTTGAGGGCTTTGCCGACGTTCCAGGTACTAAGATACAGGTCTTTTATCCGAACGACGGCGTATCGGAGGCGCAGAAGCTGCAAATGATAACGCAGACGGGTAAAAACGTCGGCGTTACCGCAGTCGTCGGCAATTTTGACGATGCGCAGAGCGGCGTCAAAAGAATATTCTCCGATGCCGATTTTGCCGCAAAGCTGACCGAGCGGGGCTATTTTCTGTCCTCTGCAAACTCCATCAACTGGGGCAGACTGCTTCCGCAGATAGTCTACTATTTCTCTGCGTACTGCGACTTTGTGAAGTCGGGCGGCATTGCATTGGGTGACACCGTTGACTTTTCTGTGCCGACGGGCAATTTCGGCAACATCCTTGCCGGATGGTATGCCCGCAGCATGGGTCTGCCCGTCGGCAGACTGCTGTGTGCATCCAATGCAAACAACGTACTCAGCGACTTTTTGGCAAGTGGCTGTTATGACAGAAACAGAGCCTTCCACAATACGCTGTCTCCGTCCATGGATATCCTCGTATCCAGCAATCTTGAACGTCTGCTCTGCAATCTCTCCGGCAGCACGGAGGAGACTGCCGGGTATATGAAGCAGCTTTCCGACTCGGGGCGCTACGCCGTTTCGCCCAAGCTCAAAGCTGCGATAGACGAGTGCTTTGTCGGCGGTTACTGCTCGGATGCGGAAACGCTTGAGACGATAAAGACCGTTTGGGATAAGGATTCCTATCTCATGGACACGCACACGGCGGTCGCATATAAGGTGCTGTGCGATATCCGCAGCGGTGAGGGCGTCGAGCGCCCCTGCATCGTCGTTTCCACGGCAAGCCCCTTTAAGTTCAGCGACAGCGTTTTGAAGGCGCTCGGCGACAACGCCGAAAAGAGCGGTGCCGAGCTTATCGAAAGACTGTCCGAGGTCAGCGGCATCGAGGTCCCGCTGCCGCTGCGTGGTCTGACCGAAAGGGAAGTGCGCTTTAAAGACATCATTCCGCCGAGCGGGATGAAGACTGCGGTCGATGAATTTTTGAAATGATATGTACGGGATTTCTCCCGTGTGATCAGTCGCAGCAGCCTCTGGGACAGAAGGTGGAGCAGTAGGTCTCGGACTTGGTGGTGGCCTTGTCGTTCTGTACGCTGATGTGAGAAGCGGAGCACTTGCTGTCGATGGTGTTGTACTTGCACTGGCTTACGTCGCAGCCGACGCCGGTGATCTCGTTGTTCCTGATCTTCTTGTCATTCATTTCGAAATACCTCCGATGTTATAATTGCCTTTGGCGTTTATATTATTTTCGGATTTGGCCGCTTTTATACGGAGGATATATGTCACTATATGCTATTGGCGATCTGCACTTGTCCCTCGGCGGCAGCAAGTCGATGGAGGTGTTCGGCGGCAGATGGGAGGATTACGTTCGCAAGCTTTCGGAGGGCTTTTCGGGGCTTTGTGATGACGACCTCACCGTTTTGTGCGGCGACATCAGCTGGGGAATGAGCATGGAGGAATCGCTTGAGGATTTCCTTTTTATAGACAGATTGCCGGGAAAAAAGATCATTTTAAAAGGCAACCACGATTACTGGTGGTCGACGGCGAGCAAGGCAAAGCGCTTTTTCGCCGACAACGGCATCACCACGATAGACATTCTGCACAACAACAGCTTTGCATATGAGGACGTCGCCATCTGCGGTACAAGAGGTTGGTTTTACGAGGAGCTGAAGGGCGATGCTCACGACCGCAAGATAATGCAGCGTGAGAATATGCGCCTTGAAGCGTCGCTCAAATCGGCAGGTGAGGGCAGGAAGTTTGTGTTTCTGCACTATCCGCCGAAGTACCTCAATTACGACTGCCCGGACATACTCCGGCTCCTTGACGAATACGGGGTCGAGCTTTGCTGCTACGGTCATCTTCATGCCGCAAGCTGTGCTTATTCCTTTAACGGTAAGCTCAATGACACGCAATTTCGCCTCGTATCCGCCGATTATGTGAATTTTACACCGCAAAAATTGCTTTAAATAATGTATATTTAAAATAAAAACATTGCTTTTGCCGCTATTATCTGCTATTATGCATAAGTGTTTGCAAGAACATTTTAGGAGGAAGTCAGTAAATGATTATTAGGAACGTTGAAAACAAAGAAAACAAGACCGCCGAGGTCAAGGTCGAAATTGATCCTGCCGAGTTTGAATCTGCCGTAAACGCAGCTTACAAAAAGAATAAGAATTCCATCAGCATCCCCGGATTCAGAAAGGGCAAGGCTCCCCGTGCCGTCATCGAAGGTATGTACGGTCCCGAAGTGTTCTATCAGGATGCCATCGACGATCTTTGCCCCCAGGCATACGGCTATGCGGTCGATAACGCCGAGCTGAGGATCATTGGCACTCCCTCTATCACGGACGTTGATCTTGCAGAGGACAAGACCCTCTCCATCACCTTCTCCCTTGAGCTTTATCCGCAGGTCACTCTCGGTGAATATAAGAACCTCTCCGCCCCCAAGATGTCTGCCGAAGTCACCGATGACGACGTTATGAAGCAGATCCGCAACACCGCAAAGCGCAATGCCCGTATGCTGAGCGTTGACCGTGAGGCACAGATGGGCGACACCGCCAATATCGACTTTGACGGTTACCTCGACGGTGAGCGTTTCGACGGCGGCAAGGCAGAAGGCTTTGACCTTGAGCTTGGCTCCGGTTCCTTCGTTCCCGGCTTTGAGGAGCAGGTCGTCGGCATGAACATCGGCGAGGAGAAGGACATTGACATCACCTTCCCCGAAGACTATGTCGAGAATCTTGCCGGTAAGGCAGTCGTATTCAAGGTAAAGCTCAACAGCCTTACCACTCCGGAGCTTCCCGAGCTTGACGACGATTTTGCTCAGGACGTTTCCGAGTTCGATACCTTTGACGAGTATAAGGCAGACGTTCGCAGCAGCATGGAAAAGGCAAAGAGCGACGAAGCGGACGCAAAGTTCCGCACCGCGATCATGACTCAGGCATGCGACAATCTCGTTGTCGACGTTCCCGAAACCATGATCGACATGAAGCTCAACGAGATACTCCGCAACTATGCCGCAAACTTCGGCGTCACCGGAGACGACGTTAAGACCGAGGACCTCATGAAGCTCATGGGTCTCGACAAGGACACCGTCGATGCAACTCTGCGTCCCGCAGCAGTGTATCAGGTAAAGCAGGAGCTTCTGCTTGAGGCAGTTGCAGCCGCCGAGAACATCGAAGTCACCGACGAGGACACCGACGAGTACATCAAGGGCGCAGCCGAGACCGTCAACGCAAAGCCCGAAGACATTCTGAACTACTTCGGAATGGACTTCATCAGAAACGAGTTCAAAAAGGAAAAAGCAACAAAGATAATCATTGAATCGGCAAGCGTATCCGAGGGTGAAGCCGAATAAAGCAAACCGCATTTGGATATGATCTCCTGGATGAGCGAAATATGGAAAGGAGACTTATATTATGAGTTTGGTACCTTATGTAGTTGAACAGACAAGCAGAGGAGAGCGCTCCTACGACATTTTTTCGAGACTTCTCAACGACCGCATAATCATGCTGTCCGAGGAGGTCAACGATGCGACCGCAAGTCTCGTCGTAGCACAGCTTCTCTATCTTGAGGCGCAGGATCCCGACAAGGACATACAGTTTTATATAAACAGCCCCGGTGGAAGCGTTACTGCGGGCATGGCGATATATGACACCATGCAGTATATAAAGCCCGATGTTTCCACTATATGCATCGGTCTTGCGGCGTCCATGGGTGCATTCCTGCTGTCGAGCGGAGCAAAGGGCAAGCGTCTTGCACTGCCCAACTCCGAGATCATGATACATCAGCCTTCGGGCGGAAGTCAGGGTCAGTGTACCGATATTCAGATTCAGGCCGAACAGATCCTGAAGATAAAGCGCAATCTCAACCGTATACTTGCCGACAACACCGGCAAGGCGATCGAGACCATTGAGCGTGACTGTGAGAGGGACCACTTCATGTCCGCACAGGAAGCCATGGAATACGGTCTTATTGACAAAGTGATTGCCAAACGCTGAACGATGGGGGAACAAACCGTTCCCCCATATTTGGCTTAATTTGATTTGTTTTTTGAGGTATAAACATGGCAAGAACCGATGAAAGAAAGAGTATCCGCTGCTCCTTCTGCGGCAAAACGCAGAATCAGGTCGGCAGGCTTATTGCGGGCAACGGTGCATATATCTGTGACGAATGTATTCAGCTTTGCATGAGCATAATCGGCGAGGATCTTGAGACCCCGATGCATGATAACGACGGCAACAGGATAAGCTTTGAAACGCTGCCCAAGCCCGCCGAGATCAAGAAAAAGCTGGATGAATATATTGTCGGACAGGACAGGGCAAAGATCGTTCTCTCCGTGGCGGTGTACAACCATTATAAGAGGATCCTCTACGCCGGAGATAACGACGTTGAGCTGCAAAAGAGCAACATCCTCCTCATTGGTCCCACCGGCAGCGGCAAGACCCTGTTTGCGCAGTCGCTTGCAAAAATGCTGAACGTCCCGTTTGCTATCGCCGATGCGACGACGCTTACCGAAGCCGGCTACGTCGGTGAGGACGTTGAGAACATTCTTCTGCGTCTGCTCCAGGCTGCCGATTTCGACGTAGAGCGTGCCGAGAACGGCATAATTTACATTGACGAGATAGACAAGATCGCCCGCAAGAGCGAAAATACATCCATAACGAGAGACGTTTCCGGCGAAGGCGTACAGCAGGCACTGCTCAAGCTGCTTGAGGGAACCGTTGCAAACGTACCCCCGCAAGGCGGCAGAAAGCATCCGCATCAGGAGTTTATCAAGGTCGATACAACCAACATTCTCTTTATCTGCGGCGGCGCCTTTGACGGACTGGACAAGATAATCGAAAGGCGTACCGACAAAAAAAGCATCGGCTTCGGAGCAGAGATCCGTTCTTCCGGTGAGACCGACGTCGGCGAGCTTCTTGCTCAGGCACAGCAGCATGATCTTCTCAAGTTCGGCATCATTCCGGAGCTTATCGGACGTCTGCCCGTTATCGCACCTCTCAATTCTCTCAAGAGAGAGGACCTTGTGCGCATCCTGACAGAGCCGAAAAACGCAATGACCCGTCAGTATGAGGCGCTGATGAGCTACGACGGCGTTGAGCTTGAATACGAACCCGCTGCGCTTGAAGCCATTGCCGACAAAGCGATCGAAATGAAGATCGGCGCAAGGGGACTGCGCAGCGTGATGGAAAGCATAATGACCGACATAATGTACGGAGTTCCGTCCGAAAAGGACATTGCCAAGGTCATTGTGACGGCAGACTGTGTGAACAGCAACACCAGCCCTGAAATAATTCGCAACAATTGATACTTTGTGCAGGACGGGGCATGGTCTCGCCCTGCACGTTTTATATCTCCCAAGGAGGGACAACATGATCACCAACGATAAATATGTGACAAGAGATCTACCCATACTTGCGCTCAGGGGAATCACCATGTTTCCCGACGTATTTATGGCGTTTAATATTGAACGAAACCAGTCCCACGCCGCACTGAAGGCGGCGGAGAGTACCGACTATGACCTTTTCTTAGTTACTCAGCGTGACGTCTCGTGTGACGCGCCGGGGCAGGACGATCTGTACGAATACGGCGTTGTCTGCCATATTACGTCTCTGACGAAAAACTCCCCGAACAGCAGCACCGCAAGCGTCGAGGGACTTTACAGAGGCAGAATTCTGCGTATCTACGCCGACGAGCCGTGCTTTTTCGGACGCATTGAGCCGGTACCCGACTTCCCGGTAGCGCAGCCCGACGAAGCGGCGACGCTTATGCGTGCCTGTCTTGACGCTCTCAAGGCAAACGAGCAGCTTGTTGAGGGTGCAAACCCGATGCAGATGTTCAATGTGATGGTCGCAAAGGAACCCGGCATTCTGTCAAACAGGGTGGCGCAGGCGCTGAATCTGTTCTACACCGACAAGCAGAATCTGCTTGAGGAGCTTGACCCCGTGATGCGTCTTGAGATGCTGATGGACTACATACGTCAGCTCAGCAGCGTTCTTGTCTACGAGCAGGAGCTGAATGCCGCAACGAACGATCAGGTCAACAAAAGCCAGCGTGAATACTACCTGCGTGAGCAGATGAAGGTCATTCAGCATGAGCTGGGTGAGGACGGCAGCGAGGACGAGATCTCCGAATACAGGAGCAAGATCAAGGCCTTGAAGCTTGATGAGACCTCGGAAGCGAAGCTTTTAAAGGAAGTGTCGCATCTTGCAAAGCAGCCCTTCGGCTCTGCCGAGGGCAGCGTTATCCGCAATTACCTTGACCTTTGCCTTGAGCTGCCGTGGAACGAGAAAACCGTTGAGCAGACTGATATTGCGGTTGCAAGAAAGCAGCTTGACGACGACCATTTCGGACTTGAAAAGGTCAAGGAACGCATAATCGAGTACCTTGCGGTGCGGCAGCTTGCTCCCAACTCCGACGGTGCGATACTCTGCCTTGTCGGTCCTCCGGGAACCGGCAAAACGAGCATCGCCATGAGCGTAGCAAAGGCGCTCAACCGCAAGCTCGTGCGTATATCGCTCGGCGGCGTCGACGACGAGGCCGAGATAAGAGGTCATCGCAAGACCTACGTCGGCTCCATGCCCGGCAGAATAATTGCGGGACTCAACACCGCAAAGTCCTCAAATCCGCTCATGGTCTTGGACGAGATCGACAAGCTCAATTCGAGCCACAGGGGAGACCCCGCCTCGGCTCTGCTTGAGGTCCTTGACCCGGAGCAGAACAAAAACTTCCGGGATAACTACCTTGAAATTCCCTTTGATCTTTCGAACGTTTTCTTCATTGCGACCGCCAACACCACCGATACCGTTCCGAGAGCGCTTCTCGACAGGATGGAGGTCATTCGTCTTTCAAGCTACACGGACGAGGAAAAGCTTTGCATCGCTAAGAATTATCTCGTTCCGAAGCAGAGGAAAAAGCACGGTCTCAAGGCGGCACAGCTCAAGATCAGCGACGACGCCATAAGGGAGATCATCACGCTCTACACCAGAGAATCCGGCGTCAGAGAGCTTGAGAGATGCATCGCCTCCGTTTGCAGAAAAACGGTCGTTCTGCTCTCCGAGGGTGCAAAAAAGAGCGTGTCATTAAGAGCTGGTTCTTTGCAGCAGTACCTCGGCTCACCCAAGTTTAAGCCCGAACAGCTTCGCCGAAACGATGAGGTCGGACTTGTCAGAGGTCTTGCGTGGACGGCTGCCGGCGGTGAGGTGCTTGACGTTGAGGCGGCGATCGTTCCGGGTACCGGGAAACTTGAGCTTACCGGCAACCTCGGCGGCGTTATGAAGGAATCATGCCATGCGGCGCTGACCTATATAAGAAGCCGCACGGCGGTTTTGGGCATCGACCCCGATTTTTACAAGAACTACGACATTCATCTGCACTTCCCGGAAGGTGCCGTCCCCAAGGACGGTCCCTCCGCCGGTATAACCGTCACCGTTGCAATGGTCTCGGCGCTTACCGGAATGCCCGTGCGCCACGATGTTGCCATGACGGGTGAGATCAGTCTCAGAGGGCGTGTCATGCCCATCGGCGGACTGAAGGAAAAGACGATGGCGGCAATGCGCAACGGCGTTTCAACGGTCATTATCCCCGCAGATAACGAGGCCGACCTTGACGAGATCGACCCCAGAGTAAGAGCGGCGCTCAATTTCATATGCGTTGACTCTGCGGACAAGGCGCTTGAGGCGGCGCTCATTAAGCCGCAAAAGCATACGCCGGATATTGTGATACCGACGCAGACTGCGTCAAAACGGAAGGTGAGCCATGACTTCACTTAACACAAACAAAGCGGAATTTATTAAATCCGCCGCATCCGCTTCAGATTTTATACGGAGCGAAATTCCGGCGATAGTGTTCTCCGGCAAGTCAAACGTCGGCAAATCGTCCGTCATAAACCGCCTTCTGTGCAGAAAGAATTTTGCGAGAGTCGGTCAGTCACCCGGAAAAACGATACACGTCAACTACTTTCTCATCGACGAAAAGGCATACTTTGTCGATCTGCCGGGCTACGGCTATGCAAAGGTCTCCCGAAGTGAAAAGGAACGTTGGGGTAAGCTCATGGAGAGCTTTTTCGCAGCGGAGGGGCTTATAACGCTTGGCGTTATGATCGTCGACTCCCGCCATAAGCCCACCGCCGACGACGTTACCATGGCACAGTGGTTTGCGGCGGCGGAGTGCCCTCTCGTGATTGTTGCAAATAAGGCGGATAAGCTCAAAAAGAGCGAGATTGAACCGAACCTTGCGCTCATCCGCACTACGCTGTCGCTCCCGTATGAGGTACCCGTGGTGCTGTTTTCCGCCGAAAAGGGAACTGGGAGAGATGCTTTGATGACCGAAATTCTCAAGTATGTCTGAGGTTTGCCATGAGTTCATTTTCTAACGTCATAAACGGGCTTGACTGGAGCGTTCCCTTAGAAATACTCGGCTCCGTCATTCCCGCACTCATATGCATAACGCTGCATGAGCTGAGTCACGGCTACGTTGCGTACCTGCTCGGCGACCCGACGGCAAAACGTATGGGCAGACTGACCTTGAATCCGATAAAGCACATCGACATCGTAGGTCTTATAATGATGGCGGTGTTCAAGTTCGGCTGGGCAAAGCCCGTGCCGATCGACTACCGCAATTTTAAGCACCCGAAGCGTGATACGGCGATCACCGCAGCCGCCGGACCTATTGCGAACGTCATTATCGCCTGTGTCTTTCTGTTCCTGTACGGGCTTCTGTTTCTGCCGCTTATGATGTCGGACAACGAAGCCATATCGCAGTTTTTACTGAACACGGTCTCCGCCACCGCATACATAAGTGCGGCTCTTGCCGTGTTTAATCTCATCCCCATTCCGCCGCTTGACGGCTCAAAGATCCTGTTTTCGTTTTTGAGCGACGAGACCTATATGAAGCTCATGCGCATAGAGCAGTACGGAATGATAATTCTCATTCTGCTTTTTGCCACCGATCTTATGGGTAACCCCCTGCAAACGGCGACCCAATTCGTGATAGACAAGCTGTTTTTCTTTGCCGATTGGGGATTTGAGCTTGGAAAGGCACTGATTTAAAAGCTTATGGAAGATTTGACATTTCATCTTGAGGGCGTTGTGAAGGAACGCAACGAGCTTCAGGATTTCAGCGGACCGCTCAGTCTTATTCTGATGCTGCTGTCGAAAAACAAAATAGAGATACGAGACATCAAGATCACCGAAATTCTCGACCAGTACCTCGAATACCTTGATGAGATGGAAAAAATGGATCTGGAGATCGCCAGCGAATTCGTTCAGATGGCGTCGCACCTCCTGTACATCAAGACAAGGACCCTGCTTGCGGGCGAGGAGGAGGTCAGTGAGCTTGAGGAGCTTATGTCCTCGCTTGAGCAGCTCAAATGCAGGGATGTTTTTGCTGCGCTCCAAAAGGTGACGCCGGAGCTGAAAAAAGCATCGGAGACCGGGCTTTTGTACTACGCAAAGCGCCCGGAGCCTTTGCCGAAGCGCAAGGAAGCGTATGAGTATCGGCACGAACCGGCCGAGCTCCTCAAGTCGCTTTACACCGTCATAAGCCGAGGCGGAAAGCCTATTGAGCCGGAATACGCCCGCAAGCTTGCGCCGTCAAGGATCGTGTATGAGGTCCGCACCAAAAGCCGTGAGCTTATACGGCTTCTGCAAAACGGCGATATGCGCTTAAACGAGCTGTACCTCGGCTGCGAAAGCCGTTCGGAGCTTGTTGCGACTTTTATTTCCGTTTTGGAGCTGTGCAGCATGGGCAGCGTCGAGCTTAGAGGCGAGGACGGCGATTACACGCTGAGCTTTGTCGGCGGCAATATTGACGAGATCCTTGAAAAAATCGTAGAGTAGGTATAACATGGAAGATATGAATATAAAGTCCGCACTTGAGGCAATACTCTTTGCGGCGGGAGAACCCGTTCCGGCGGCGAGAATATCGCTCATTCTCGAACAGGACGAGGAGACCGTGTGGGATGCCGCACGGGAACTGTCCGAGCAATACGAGAAAGAGGGCAGGGGAATAAGAATTTTAAAGCTTGACAAGGCTCTGCAGATGTGTTCCGCACCGGAATACGCTGCCGTTATCGGCAAAACGCTTGAGCAGCGCAAGCCGCCCATGCTGTCCCAGCCGGCACTCGAAACGCTTGCGGTCGTTGCGTATTTTCAGCCCGTCACGAGAGCGTACATTGATCAGGTCCGAGGCGTTGACAGCTCGTACACGGTCGGCGTTTTGATCGACAGGGGACTTATCGAGCGCTGCGGCAAGCTTGACGTGCCGGGCAGACCCTCGCTTCTTAGAACGACCGACGTATTCCTGCGCACGATGGGCATAAGCGAGCTTTCGCAGCTTCCGACCTTGCCCGACATCGCTACGGGCGACGCCGCAAAAAAGCTTGAGGACGCCATCGAAAAGCTCAGCACCGTCGGCGACAATCAAATGAGTATCGAGGAGATATAGCTCTCCTTACAGGAGGTTTGGAATTTGACCGCACTCATAATAGCGGCGTCTGTTATCGCCGTAATAACGGTCTTACTGCTCCTTCCGGTCACTCTCTGCCTTACGGCAAAGGACGGCGATTTTCGTTCCGAGGTGACGCTTGCGGGCGCAATACGTCTGTACCCTAAGCGTGGAAAGCAAGCCGCACCGCAGGAAAAAACGCAGGAGCCGGAGACGCAGCAGTCAAATGCAAACGCATTTCTTGAAGCGGTGCAGAGGCTCGGCTTGTCATTTTCCGAGTGGCTGGAGGTCGCAAAAACGGCGATAAAGGCGCTCGGAAGACTTGCACGAAAGCTCAAAGCGCCGACGTTTCGGTTCCGCTGCCTCATATCCGCAGACGATCCGTATGAGACCGTCATGCGCTACAATTACGCAAACACCGCACTGTATACCCTTATGCCGTTCGCAAAGCAGCGACTCGACATCGAGGACAGTGATGTTTCCGTCGGTACCGACTTTGACTCAGGTAAAACGGCAATCGAGCTTTATGCAAAGCTGTATTTAAGAATAGGAGCATTACTGCTTGCGCCGATAGCCGTGCTTTCGACGCTTGTGCGAATATATTTTAGACATAAAATTGACCGAATAAAGGAAAGGAAGGCACTTAAATGGAAAATAAACTCAGCGAGCTGATGCAATCCACCATGAGCAACATAAAGAACATGGTCGAGGTCAACAACATTGTCGGGGAACCCATTATAACTCCCGACGGCATTACCCTCGTCCCGGTCTCAAAGCTCAGCTTCGGCTTCGGCGGAGGCGGCGGTGACCTCACAGGCAAGACCCCTGCGGGCTTCGGCGGAGGCAGCGCAGCCGGTGTCAAGATCGAACCGATGGGCTTTCTTGTGGTGAAGGGCGACAGCGTCCGCATGGTAAACGTCCTGCCTCCCGCACAGAACACGGTCGACAGAATCCTTGACCTTGCGCCGCAGGTGATGGACAAGGTCGATCAGTATATAAGCAAAAAGGAATAATTTAGTACGCCGCAGGCAATAATAAGCACTACCTTACACTTAAAAGGCGGTGCTTATTATGCGTAAAGCGACAGCGGTTTTTGCCGTAATAACGATACTTTTGACGACACTTGCGCCAAGCGCTTTTGCCGTGCGTGACGACATTTCCTCTCACAGCACCATAGTCATGTGCGCCGACACCGGAGACGTGCTTTATGAGGACAATGCGGACGAGAGAATGCTGATCGCAAGCCTCACCAAAATAATGACCGCAATACTCGTCATCGAAAATTGCGACCTTGATGAGCTTGTCATCATAAACCCCGACTGGTGCTATGTCGAAGGCTCTTCAATGTATCTCACTGCGGGGAAAATGTACACGGTGCACGACATTCTCATGGGCATGATGCTCACTTCCGGCAACGATGCGGCGACGGCGCTTGCCTGTCACTGTTCGGGAAGCATCGAGGGTTTTGCAAAGCTGATGAACGAAAAGGCGGCAGAACTCGGAATGCATAACAGCTCCTTTAAAAATCCGCACGGACTTGATGCGGAGGAGCATTACTCGACAGCACGGGATCTTGCGACGCTGACCCGCTACTGCATGAAAAATGAGGACTTTTGCAAGATCGTCTCGACGAAATCGTACACCGTCGGCGAGTTGAGCTATATAAACCACAACCGCCTGCTTTGGGAGTGCGAAGGCTGCATCGGCGTAAAAACGGGCTATACCATGGCGTCCGGGCGCACGCTTGTGAGCTGTGCCGAGCGCAACGGAATGCGGCTCATATGCGTGACCTTAGGCGCACCCGACGACTGGAACGACCATATGAAGCTTTACGACGAAGCGTTTGCAAAATACAGCCTCACCGTCTACGATTCCGACAGCTTCTATGCCAATATTCCGGCGGTGCTGCCGACCTTTGGGAACATTAAAGCCGTTCCGCAGGAAAAGATATCCGTCCTGACCGACGGCAACGATGTCGTAAGTATTAGGCTTGAGCTTCCGAGGCTGGTGTTTGCGCCGATCCTGAACGGCGGCTATGCAGGTAAGCTCATGGTGTTTATAAACGGCACCTTGGCAGCCGAGACCGATATGGTATACACCGTGCCGGAGGCGAAGATCGGCACCGATAAATAGGTATAAATAATGAAAGAACGAATACAAAAAATAATCTCGGCATCGGGGCTTGCGTCCCGCAGAGCGGGGGAGCGCATGATAAGCGAGGGACTCGTAAAAATAAACGGAGTCACCGCAAGCCTCGGCGACTCCGCCGACCCGGAGACCGATGTGATCGAGGTCGGCGGAAAGCGCATTTCCGCTCAGGGGCGCAAGACGTACATAATGCTGAACAAGCCGAGAGGTTATATTACGAGTCTTAGCGACGAAAAGGGGAGACCCTGTGTTGCGGAGCTTGTCTCGTCCGTCGGAAAACGTGTTTACCCGGTCGGTAGACTGGATATGTACTCCGAAGGTCTGCTCATAATGACCGACGACGGCGACTTTGCAAACAGACTCATGCACCCGTCGGGCGAAAAGTGCAAGACCTACAGGCTCACGATCTCCGGCGAATGCAGCGACAGGGCTCTCTCCGTCATGCGCTCGCCGCTTCTCATAGGCGGCTACCGTATACGCCCGGCTGCGGTCGCCGTCGTTAAAAGCGACAAAAACACAACGCTCCTCGACGTTACGATCCACGAGGGCAGGAACCGTCAGATAAGAAAAATGTGCGAGCAGGCAGGACTGAAGCTCACAAGACTTGTACGAATTTCCGAGAGCGGACTGGAGCTTTCAGACCTTCCAGTCGGCAAGTGGCGCTATTTGACCGAAGCTGAGGTCGAGATGCTGAAATAAATTCGGCATTATGTATATTTTGCAAGTTTGTATATTGAAAATTGCAAAAATGTCTTGCAATTTTCGATTTAAATAGTAAAATGTAGCTATCCTTTATACGGAGATGATAATCGTGGAAAACGATCTTCTTGCCAAGCTGTCGAGCTACAGCGGCAAGCTTTCAAAGGGTCAGCGCACGATCGCTAAATTTATATCCGCAAACTATGACAAAGCCGCTTTTATGACTGCCGGAAAGCTGGGCAAGATCGTCGGTGTCAGTGAATCGACGGTCGTCCGCTTTGCGACCGAGCTCGGTTACGACGGCTACCCCGCAATGCGCAAGGCTTTGCAGGAGATGATACGCAACAGGCTCACGGCGGTCCAGCGTATAGAAGTCGCAAAGAGCATGATAGACGATAAGGAGCTGTTTAAATCCGTCGTCGGAAGCGACGTGCAGAACCTTCAAACCACCATGGAGGAGTTTGACAAAGACAGCTTTGATAATTGCATAGACTCCATAGTCAACGCAAAGAAGGTATATATTATGGGCATGCGTACCTCGACTGCTCTTGCGAGCTTTCTCGGTCTGTATCTGAACCTTCTGCGTGACAACGTCGTAGTCATCAACAACACGGCGGCGAGCGAAATATATGAACAGCTCATCAGAGTGGGCGAGGGGGACACTGTCATATGCATCAGCTTCCCCCGATACTCCAGTCACACGGTGGACGGACTCCTTTTCGCAAAGGAGATGGGGGCAAAGACTATCGCCATAACCGACAGTCCTGCATCGCCCTTCAGCTCAATTGCCGACATTTGCATGTATGCAAAGAGCGACATGGTCTCGTTTGTAGATTCTCTCGTTGCGCCGATGAGCCTGATTAACGCCATCATAGTTGCCGTTGGAAAGCGCAACAGAGAGGGTGTCGTCAGTATATTTGAAAAGCTTGAAAACATATGGACGGAGCATGACGTTTATGAATCACCTCAAAGCTGATGCGGTCGTTATCGGCGGCGGTCCCTCCGGCATGCTGTGCAGCGCCGTTGCAGCCGAAAGAGGGCTTGACATCATACTGCTTGAGCCGCAAAGGATACTTGGGCGAAAGCTTAGAATAACGGGCAAGGGCAGATGCAACGTCACGAATAATTGCGACGTTAAGGAAATGATGCGCAACATTCCCGGCGACGGCAGATTTCTGTACAGTGCGCTGAACAAGTTTCCTCCGGCTTCGACGATGGAGCTTTTTGAGCGCCTCGGCGTAAAGCTCAAAACGGAGCGGGGGAATCGTGTATTTCCCGTTTCCGACAACGCAAACGACGTTGCCGCAGCGCTCATAGCGTATATGAAGCGCAGCGGTGTCAGGATAGAAAAGTGCAGCGCTTTAAAGGTGCTTACTGAAAACGGTGCGGTCGTCGGCGTAAAAACGGAAAACGGTGTTATCGAATGCGAAAAAACGGTCATATGCACCGGCGGACTGTCATATCCGCTCACCGGCTCTACAGGCTGGGGCTTTGAAGCCGCAAAGGCTCTCGGACACACCGTGATCCCTGCAAAAGCGTCGCTCGTACCGCTTGAGAGCGACGACGAATACTGCGCCGAGATGCAGGGCTTTTCGCTGAAAAACGTTGCCCTGTCTGCTTTTGAGGACGATAAGCTCGTTTATCACGAGCAGGGCGAAATGCTGTTCACGCACTTCGGCGTGAGCGGACCCTTGGTGCTTTCCGCAAGTGCGCATATGCGGCGCTTCGGCGAGTGCAAATATCGCTTGGAGATAGACTTAAAGCCTGCGCTCGACGAAAAGAAGCTCGACGCAAGGCTTTTGCGTGACTTTGAAAAGTACATAAACCGGGACTTTGCAAACGCTCTCGGCGACCTTGCCGGGAGAGCGATGATCCCCGTTCTTATAAAGCTGTCCGGCATTGCCCCGGACACGAAGGTAAACTCCATAACAAGGGAGCAGCGCCATGCGCTTTTGCGGCTTTTTAAAGCGTTTCCCGTTTCGGTGTGCGGGACAAGACCCGTCACCGAAGCGATAGTCACCTCCGGCGGCGTTTCGACAAAGGAGGTCAATCCCCGCACCATGGAGTCAAAGCTCGTGTCGGGTCTGTACTTTGCGGGCGAGGTGCTTGACCTCGACGCATACACGGGCGGCTTCAACCTGCAAATAGCGTGGGCGACAGGCTATACGGCAGGTAATTCACTTTGAAAGGATCGAACATGATTTCAATTGCAATCGACGGACCGAGCGGAGCCGGAAAAAGCACCGTTGCAAGAAGTGCGGCAAAGCGCTTCGGATTTGTGTATGTTGACACCGGCGCCATATATCGGACGATAGGTCTTGCGGCGATGAACGCCGGAGCCGACACAAAGGACCCGACGGCGGTGGAAGCCGTTTTGCCGACGCTGAATATCGAGCTTAAATACATCGACGGGGAGCAGCGGATGTTCCTCGACGGAAAGGACGTGTCTAAGGAGATACGTCTGCCGGAGGTCTCGATGTGCGCCTCGAACGTTTCCGCAATGCAGCACGTCAGAGACTACCTGACCGATATGCAGCGTGACCTTGCAAGGAAGCATAACGTCATCATGGACGGCAGAGACATAGGAACGGTCATACTTCCGAACGCCGACCTTAAGATATTCCTTACCGCCAGCGCCGAAGCCAGAGCGCAGCGGCGTTGGAAGGAGCTTCATGCCAAAGGCATATCCGACTCGTTTGAGGAAGTCCTTGCGGACATGAAAAAGCGTGACGAGCAAGACACCGAGCGCAAGGCGGCACCCCTTGTCGCCGCAGCCGATGCCGTGCTGCTTGACACCGGAAGCCTAACGCTTGAGGAAAGCATCGACGCCGTGTGCAGACTCATTGCCGAAAGGACCGGAGCAAAGGCGGTCACGGCATGAAAAAGATCATAGTAGCCAAGAGTGCAGGCTTCTGCTTCGGCGTGAGCCGGAGCGTCGATATGGCGCAGGAGCTTCTGAAAGAGGGGGAGGCGTATTCCCTCGGGCAGCTCATACATAACGACGATGTTGTAAACAGGCTTGCCTCCATGGGAATGAAGCTCATAAACTCTCCGGAGGAGCTGCCTGAGGGTGAGCGTGTCATAATAAGGTCGCACGGCGTTTCCAAGGAAATATACGACAAGCTTGCGCAGCGCAGCGCAAGGATCACGGACGCCACCTGTCCGAAGGTAAAGCGCATCCACATGATAGTCGCCAAAGCAACCGAGCAGGGACGCTTCGTGCTGATAATCGGAATGAGAAATCACCCGGAGGTCGAGGCGATCTGCGGCTGGTGCGGGGAACACGCACTGTGCGAAAACTTGTCCGAGCTTGAAAATCTTTTTAAGAATGACCCGACATTTTCAGTAAAACCGATAACTATGGTCATACAGACCACCCAAACTCGGAGTAATTTTACCGAATGTGCGAATTTCTTAAAAAAAATGTGTACAAACGTAGAAATCTTTGATACAATATGTGGTGCGACGTCCATGCGGCAGGATGAGGCTACAAAATTATCGGCCGAATGTGATGCAATGGTAGTAATAGGCGGAAAGCACAGTGCCAACAGCGTACATCTTGCGGAGATTTGCAGCAGGATATGCGACAATGTACAGTTCGTCAACAACGCAGGCGAGCTTGACATGGACAGGCTGGCATCGGTCGACACCGTCGGCGTTACCGCCGGAGCATCCGCTCCGTCATGGATAATTAAGGAGGTAAGTAATAAGATGAGCGAAGAAATTAAAATTGATGAAACCACAGTAGATGTAAAGGAGAAATCCTTTGACGAAATGCTGGAGGAAAGCATCAAAACTATATATAATGGAGATAAGGTAACCGGCACCGTCGTTGCCATAACCAACACCGAGATCAGTGTTGACATCGGCACCAAGTATTCCGGCTTCATTCCCACCACGGAATTTACCGATGACGGTATCAAGGTCGAAGACGCTGTCAAAGTCGGCGACACCATCGAGGCAGTCGTTGTCCGTGTGAACGACGTTGAAGGCACCGTAATGCTCTCCAAGAAGCGCCTTGACGCTGCAAAGAGCTGGGCTGACGTTGAGGAAGCTTCCGAAAACGGCGGCGTTCTCGAAGGCATCGTCTCCGAGATCAACAAGGGCGGCGTTGTCGTCTCCGTAAAGGGCGTTCGTGTATTCGTTCCCGCATCCCAGAGCGGTCTGCCCAAGGAAGCCGACATGGCTCAGCTCCTCAAGCAGAAGGTTCGTGTCAAGATCACCGAGTTCAACCGTGCCCGCAAGCGTGTTGTCGGCTCCATCCGTGCCGTTATGCAGAAGGAACGCCGTGAGCGTGCCGAGGCAATTTGGAACGAGATCGAAGTCGGTGCAAAGTACCACGGTGTCGTGAAGTCCATGACCAGCTACGGTGCATTCGTCGACATCGGCGGCATCGACGGCATGGTCCACGTTTCCGAAATGAGCTGGAACCGCATCAAGAACCCTGCAGAGGTGTTCTCCGTCGGCGACGAGGTCGATGTATACGTCATCGGCTTTGACAAGGAAAAGCGCAAGATCTCCCTCGGCTACAAGGATCCCGCAGAGAATCCTTGGGTCAAGTTCACTTCCGCTTACGAAGTCGGCTCCACCGCAGAGGTCAAGATCGTAAAGCTCATGCCCTTCGGCGCATTTGCAGAGGTCATCCCCGGTGTTGACGGTCTCATCCACATTTCCCAGATCGCAAACCGCCGCATCGGCAAGCCCGAAGAAGTTCTGTCCGTCGGCGACGTGGTCGAGGCAAAGATCACCGCTATCGACAATGAGAAGCAGAAGATCTCCCTCTCCATCCGTGCGCTCAGCGAGCCGGCACCCGCAGAGGTCGCTCCCGCAGCCGAAAGCGATGACGCAGAGGCAGTCGTATACGAAGTGTCCGAGAACGGCGAAGCCGTCGGCGACGCAGACGTTCATTGATCTCATTTAACTAAATGTAATTACCCGTCGATAATGTCGGCGGGTAATTTTTCTTTATTTATCAACAAAAATTCAGTCTGACCCTTGAAAAAATTTAATGGTTTGTGTATAATAATACATGAAATGACTTGTATTTGTAATCAAATTCAGGAGGTGTCGGATTGTTCGCTATCGGTGATTATATTGCTCATCCCATGCACGGTGCCGGCGTTATTGATAGTTTAATAACGAAGAAGATCAATGGCGCCGAAAGGGAATATTATGTTCTTCGCCTTCCTTCGGAAGGTATGCGTGTCCTCGTTCCGGTCTTGGGCTGTGAGGATATTGGCGTCAGACCGATAATCGAAAGCAGCGGTGCAAAGGCGGTGCTGGACACCTTTTCGGATATTGAAGTCTCGATGACGCAGAATTGGAACAAGCGCTATCGGGAAAACATGGTCAAAATAAAAAGCGGCGATCTGCACGAGGTCGCAAGCGTTGTTAAAGGTCTTATGTGCCGTGACAAGGAACGGGGTCTTTCGTCGGGTGAGCGCAAAATGCTTCGCTCCGCAAAGCAGATACTCATTTCCGAGCTTGTCATTTCGCTTGACGTAAGCTCCGCACAAATCGAAAGTATTCTTGACGCTGCAATGGCATGAGAGGTTTGTATGTCTGTTTTTAATAAAATTTTTAAGCCTAAATCCACTCGTCGGCGCTGTGCCGCCGTCATCGTCGCCGCCGGCAACTCCAGCCGTATGGGACGAGATAAGATACTTATAGACCTCGGCGGTATGCCCGTTATCGCAAGGACGCTTCTTGCGTTTGAGCAGACGGAGGCAATAGACGAGATACTTGTTGTCACTAAGCTTGATAAGCTCCAGGAGATCGCCGATATTTGCAGCAAATACGGCATAAGCAAGGCATCTAAGGTGGTTTGCGGCGGTCGGACGAGAGCGGAATCCGCACTTGCCGGTGTGTCGCAGGTCGGAGAGGATATTGACATCATCGCAATACACGACGCTGCACGTCCGCTTGTCAGCAGCAGTCTTATAGAGCGTGTGATCCTTGCCGCTGAGACCAATCTTGCGGTCGCCCCCGCAGTCAAGGCAACGGACACCGTCCGCATTTTGAATGCAAAGGGCGTCGTGCAGCAGACTCCGAACAGGGAGTACGTTGCGCTTATTCAGACGCCGCAGGCGTTTTCCGCCGACATAATCAAGGGCGCTCTCACCAAAGCCGTCGAAAAGCAGCTTCACATCACCGACGACTGCTCCGCTGCGGAGCTTGTCGGTGTCAAGGTCTGCGTTATTGACGGTGAGCCGGACAACATAAAGCTCACCACTTCGAGGGACGTTTACCTTGCCGCAAAGATCCTTTCGGACAAAGGGGTGCTGTGATGCGGATCGGTCACGGATATGACGTACACCGTCTGACAAAGGGCAGGAGTTTGATAATCGGCGGCGTTAAGATACCGTTCGAGCTTGGTCTTGACGGTCATTCCGACGCCGACGTGCTTACCCATGCGCTGATGGATGCGCTTTTGGGCGCAGCGGCACTCGGCGATATAGGCAAGCTTTTTCCCGATAACGACGATGCTTACTTAGGCGCCGACAGTATAGAGCTGCTGAGGTTCGTCGGAAAGAAGCTTCTCGAAAACGGATATACTCTCTGCAATGCCGACTGTACCGTTATCGCTCAGCGTCCGAAGCTTGCCCCGTACATTGACACGATGCGTCAGAGGCTTGCCGATGCGCTGCGGGTCGACGTCGACTGCATAAGCGTCAAGGCAACAACGGAGGAAAAGCTCGGCTTCACGGGAGAGGGTCTCGGTATAGCCGCTCATGCGGTCGTGCTGATAGACGAGCTTTGATACGATATATAAAATAACATACGGCAATTTTACCGCATAGAATGAACCAAAACTCTGAGGGTGATTTCTATGCGTTATTTAATTATGTGCAGATCGCTGACATATGCGCAGAAGGCTGCCCGTCTGCTTGAAAGAAACGGCATTAACGCAGGCATTCGTCGTGCGCCGCAGGAACTGAGCGGGGCGGGATGCTCGTACAGCGTGAGCGTTCGTGCAAACAGAGCGATAAAGGCGGTCGAGATCCTGCGGCGGGAGAATCTGCTGCAGGGCAGAATATTTGAAATTAGCACGGACGGCAGTGTTAAGGAGGTAATTATGTGATATATCTCGACTCAGCCGCAACGAGCCTCTTAAAGCCCAAAAGCGTTTCAAGGGCGGTCGCAAGAGCGATAGATACGATGGCAAGTCCGGGCAGGGGAGCGCACAGAGCCGCAATGCTTGCGGCTGATACCGTTTTCGACTGCCGAAGCGCCGTAGCGGAGCTGTTCGACGTCCCGGAGCCGGAGCAGGTGGTGTTTACCCTAAACGCCACTCATGCGCTGAACATTGCAATACGCAGCCTTGCAAGTAGTGGAAGCAGGGTAACGGTGTCGGGCTACGAACACAACTCCGTCATGCGTGTACTGTATGACCTGGGCTGCGACGTTTCGGTCGCTGAAAGTCCGCTGTTTGACGAGGATGCGGCGGTCACTGCCTTCCGGCGGCTCATTCCGCAGTCCGATCTCGTCATATGCAATCACGTCTCGAACGTGTTCGGCTTCATTCTTCCTATCAAGAGGATCTCGGAGATATGCGCCGAGTATGGGGTGCCTCTCATAATAGACGCATCGCAGTCTGCGGGTATCACAAAGATCAGCTTTACGGAGCTCGGAGCGCAATATATCGCAATGCCGGGACACAAGGGGCTGCTCGGACCGCAGGGTACCGGGGTGCTGCTTTGCGGCGATGCGGGGCGTCCGCTGCTTTGCGGCGGCACCGGCTCGGACAGCATAAACGAAAAAATGCCGGACTATCTGCCAGACAGACTCGAAGCAGGGACCCACAACGTTGCGGGCATCGCCGGACTTCGTGAGGGCATCCGTTACATCAAAAGTATGGGCGAGGAACGAATATGCGGCTATGAGACCATGCTGTGCGGCATAATGGCGGACCGTCTTTCCAAGGTCGAGGGTTTGACCGTATACCGCTCTAACAGGTCGCAGGCGGGCGTGCTTTCCGTGAGGCACGAGCGCATTGACCCCGAAGCACTCTGCGGGATGCTTGGGGAACACGGTATCGCCGCAAGGTGCGGGCTGCACTGCGCACCGCTTGCGCATAGGACCGTCGGAACGCTCGATACGGGTACGCTCAGGCTCAGCTTTTCACCGTTTTTGAGCAAAGCAAACGTCATAGAGGCAGCAAATACGATAGCTCGGCTTATTAACTCTAAAATTCATCAATAAGCAATTGCCTTTTTGGAAAAATTGTTTTATAATATAGTGATAAATTTTCCGAACAGTTATGCGGACTGCCGCAGCAGTCCGCCGGAATAAGAGGAACGGATTTTATGGAAGCTGTGTCTGAATTCTTTTCAAGCAAATTTAATTACTTCAGCACGATAACCGTATGGGACATTGTCGATATACTTATCGTTGCTTATATCATTTACGAAGTTATTAAGCTCGCAAGAAATACAAGCTCTTCGAGCCTCGCAAAGGGCATACTCATGCTCCTTGTCGCTCTTTGGCTTTCAAGCGTGTTTAACCTCACGATGATAAACTTTCTGCTGCGCAAGGCGGTCGAGATAGGACTTATAGCGCTCGTTATCATTTTCCAGCCGGAGCTGAGAAAGCTACTCGCCAAGGTTGGCAGCAGCAAGCTGTACGGGCTGTTTTCCGGCAAGGAGAAGGAAAAATCGACTCTTGAGTCTGCGATAACCCAGACGGTCATCGCCTGCGAGCAGATGTCGAAGACAAAGACCGGCGCTCTCGTCATTTTCGAGCGCAATATGTCGCTGAGCGACATTATGACCACGGGTACCGTGATCGACGCCGACACCACGGCGGAGCTGATGAAAAACATTTTCTACCCCAAGGCTCCTCTGCACGACGGCGCAATGATCCTCCGCAACGGACGCATCGCCGCAGCCGGCTGCGTTCTGCCGCTTACCAACAAGACTAATCTGAGCAAGGATCTCGGTATGCGTCACAGGGCGGGCATTGGCATGAGCGAGCAGACGGACGCACTTGTTATCATCGTTTCGGAGGAGACGGGCGCAATTTCAATTGCCATCGAGGGCATGCTCAAGAGAAATCTCAAGCATGACACCTTTGAGAAGATACTTCGCACGGAGCTTGTTGATGATGAAGTCAAGACAAAGCCTGCGGAAGAATTATTCGGCCGCATTAAGGGAAAGCTCAAGGTGAAAAGCGATGAAAAGTAAGCCGATAAAAAAAGTCTTTAACAGCAAAATATTTTGGATGATAATTTCTCTCATCTGTTCCGTGCTGCTTTGGGCGTATGTTTCGGATCAGGAGGGGACCATCGTCGAAAAGACCTATGCCGGTATCCGTGTCGAGTTTGAAGGCTCGGACCAGCTCACGGGCAGAAATCTTTCGATAATGAAGAGCGACTACAGCTCGGTTTCGATAAGGGTCAGCGGCACGAGGAGCGAGCTTGCAAAGCTCAACGCCTCGGCGATAAAGGCCGTTGTCGACGTGTCGAACATAACCCAACCGAACGAGGTAGAGCTTTCCTATGAGATAGTATTCCCCAACAACGTCGACGCAAACAATATCACGGTCCTGCGCAAGTCGCCGGACACCGTCAATCTGACGATCGTCAAAGACGCTACCAAGACCGTGAACATCCGTGCAAGCTTCGACGGTGAGATCGCCGAGGGCGGTGTCGCCGAGGACATTGTTATCTATCCCGAAACCGTCACCGTAAGCGGTCCGGAGGAGATCCTCAGCAAGATCGAATACGCATGGGTATCCTTTGGCGAAAATAAGACCATCGAGTCAACATACAGTGTGGATACCGGGGTCAGCTTCATGGATAAGGACGGAAACCTCCTGCCGATCGAAGAAACCAAGTATCTTAACTGGTCTCCGAGAACTGTCAGTGTCACGCAGCCGATACTCAAGACTAAGGAGGTTCCGCTGTCTGTCAATTTCATAGCGGGAGGCGGAGCGACAAAGGACGATTGCGTTTACACCATTGAGCCGCAGAAAACACTCAAGATTGCAGGCGACTCCGAAATAGTCGACAAGATAAACAGCATAGAGGTCGGAACCATTGATCTGGCTTCATTCGTGGATTCGGACGTATACAACTTTGCAATAACGCTGCCGGACGGAGTGCAGAATATTGACGGACTGACCGAGGTTCGTGTCAGAGTCGAGATACCCGGAATGTACACCAAGCGATTTGTCACCGATAACATCTCGTTCAAAAACGTCACGGCAGGCTACAGCGCAACGATCGACACGAAGAAGCTTGAGATAACGCTTCGTTCGAGCGACCCGGAGGTGCTGGCTAAGATAAGCAACAGCGACATAAGCGTCGTCGTCGACCTCAAGGATTACGATGCGACGGTTGGTCAGGTAATGGCGGTCGCAAAGGTGACAGTGAGAGGTCACGAAAACGTCGGGGCGGTAGGAGACCTGCGGGTCACCGTAACGCTGTCACGAGATTAGTACGAAAGGAATTTTTAAATGACACAGGATGCAGTGGTAACAAAGGTCTTTCCCAACGGAATGGCCGAGGTCGCCGTCACACGAGGCACCGCCTGCGGCAGCAACTGCGGCAATTGCGAAAGCTGCGTTTTTCAAAGCGAGCTTAAAGCCTTTGCCAAAAACAGCGTCAACGCAAGGCCCGGAGAAAAGGTCGTTATTGAGACCCTTTCCTCAAGAATCTTTGCCGCAACTCTGATAGTGTATATCTTTCCGCTTGCCATGCTTCTCGTCGGCTACCTTGTAGCGGCGTCGATAGGGCTTGGCGAGGGAATGAGCATACTGCTTTGCTTCTGCTTTTTTGCCGTTGCCGTTGCGGGAGTCGTGATATACCAGCGACGCTCAAAAAAGAACAATCCGATCAAATTCGAGATCACCGGCTTGCGCTGAGGAGGGGGAATACGGATGATAAAAAGCATGACCGGCTTCGGCAGCGCAAAGGGCGTTGTCGAGGGTATAGAGATCACTGTGGAGCTCAAAAGCGTCAACAATCGCTATCTTGACACATCGGTCAGGCTCCCAAGGAACTTCCTCTTTGCCGAGGAAGCGATAAAGGCCGCCGTGCAGTCGCACATCAGCCGAGGCAAGGTGGACGTTTTCGTTACCGTCAACAGCTCCGGTGCAGACGATGTTGCGGTGTGTATAAACGAGCCGCTTCTCAAAGGCTACGTCGAGGCGTTAAACCGCATTTCGGAGGAATACTCCGTGCCTGCCGACTTAAACGCACTTGCCCTCAGCCGCTTCCCGGACGTACTCAGCGTCGAGAAAAAGGAGCTTGATTCCGAAAAGCTCACGGAGGGGATAAGAGAGATCACCGAGACCGCACTTTGCGATTTTGACGCAATGCGTACCCGTGAGGGCGAAAAGCTCCGTGCGGACGTGCTGTCAAAGCTCGACACCATCGCTGCTCTCGTCTCCGGCGTTGAGGAGAAGGCTCCGCAGACCGTTGCGGATTACCGCCGCCGTCTGACGCAGAAGATGACCGAGGTCCTCGAAACCGCAGGCATCGACGAGAGCCGTATACTTACCGAGGCAGCCGTGTTTGCGGACAAGGTCGCCGTGGACGAGGAGACCGTCCGTCTCCGCAGTCATATGTCGCAGCTTGCGATCATGATAAACGGCGATTCTCCCACCGGCAGGAAGATTGACTTCCTCATCCAGGAGTTTAACCGTGAGGCAAATACCATAGGCTCAAAGTGCCAGAACTCCGAGATAGCATATCTGGTTGTGGACATCAAGTCCGAGATTGAAAAGATCCGCGAGCAGATACAGAATATCGAATGAGGGGTGACGGTCATAAGGCTTGTTAACATAGGCTTTGGCAATATGCTGTCCGCCGAAAGGATACTGGCGATAATAAGTCCCGAATCGGCGCCTATAAAGCGCATGGTGCAGGACGTCAGGGAAAAAGGGCTGCTTATCGACGCATCCTTCGGCAGAAGCACAAAGTCGGTAATAATAATGGACAGCGGAAATGTTGTACTTTCAGCGCTTGCGGCAGACGTTCTCACCGCAAGAATAACCGAAAAAAACGAGGAAGGAACTGAAAATGGCTAAACAAAGGGGAAAATTGATAGTAATATCCGGACCCTCCGGCGCCGGTAAAAGCACCGTTGTGTCCAAGGCTTTGGAGGGACGCAGCGACGTTTGCTTCTCCGTGTCCGTGACGACGAGGAAGCCCCGTCCGAATGAGGTCGACGGCAAGGCGTATTTCTTCGTTGACCTTGACAGGTTCAGAGAGATGGTCGAAAACGACGAGCTGCTTGAGCATGCCGAGTACGTTGCCAACTCTTACGGTACGCCGAGAGCCTACGTTGAGAAGAAGCTCGACGAGGGCATGAACGTTCTGCTCGATATAGAAGTCCAGGGCGCACGTCAGGTACATGAGAAGATGCCCGATGCGGTGATGATCTTCATTATCCCGCCTTCCATGGAGATACTTGAGCAGCGTCTCAGAGGCAGAGGCACCGATTCCGAACGCAAGATCGAAGCAAGGCTCATCCGTGCAAAGCAGGAGTACGCCGAAGCCGATTTCTATGACTACATCATCATCAACGACGATGCCGATAAGGCAGCCGCCGAGTTCTCTGCGATCATTACTGCGGAGAACTGCAAATATGAATTGAGAAAAAACATTTTAAGTGAGGTCTGATTATTATGATGCTTTATCCTCCCGTTGCCGAGCTTGTTGAGAAAGTCGGCAGCCGTTACCAGCTTGTTAACCTTGTTGCCAGAAGAGCAAGAGCCATATCCCAAGAGGCGGAAGCCGAGGGCATTATCCTTGAAAAGAAGCCCGTTTCCGCAGCGATCGACGAGGTCTACACCGGAAAACTCGGAATAGATAATTGACTTTTATCAGCGGAGCTTTTTAACTCCGCTGTGTTTTAACGCTTACGGAGGTGTACGGCATGTCGGAAAAGCAAATAGCAAAGCTTGCGGTTTCCGCTGCCGCATACTGGATAGACAAGCCCTACGACTATCTTGTCCCGGAAAAATACCGTGGTGCGATATGTCCGGGCATGCGTGTGCTTGTGCCGTTTTCGAGGGGCAACAGGCGATGCGAAGCTATTGTTTTGAGCCTGTCCGACAAGAGCGAATACTCGGAGCTGAAGGCGATCTACAGACCGCTTGATGAAAAGCCCGTCCTCACATCGGAGCAGATAAAGCTTGCGCTTTGGATGCACGACAGGTACTTCTGCACCGTGTACGATGCAGTCAAGGCAATGCTCCCGGCAGGACTGTGGTTTTCAGCCGACGGCAAACGCAAGGCGTCGGACAAGACCTGCGAAATGCTCACGCTGACCGCTCCGACGGAAGACATACTTGCCATTGCGCAGGGACGCAAGCGCAAAGCGCCGATGCAGTCTGCACTGCTTGAGCTGCTGTGTCAAACGGGGCGTGTGTCGTCCAAAGAGCTGCTGAGCTTCACCGGGGCATCCCGCCAGTCGCTCAAGGCGCTCATAAACGAAGGACTTGTTGCCACACAGACGGTCGAGGTGTTCCGCAGACCCGGAGAGTGGGTCGGAGAAACGCTGCCGATGCCCGTATTAAACTCGGAGCAGGAAGCGGCATACAAGGGCATGAACGAGCTGCTTTGCAGTCAGAAAGCCGCCGCTGCGCTGCTTTTCGGCGTTACGGGGAGCGGCAAGACCTCCGTTTATATTCATCTGATAAGCAGCGCTTTGGGTCTTGGCAAAACGGCGATACTGCTTGTCCCGGAGATCGCACTCACTCCGCAAATGCTCAGCACTTTTTCATCGCACTTCGGCAACGAGGTCGCCGTGCTGCACAGCAGCCTGTCCGTCGGTGAGAGATACGACGAATGGAAGCGGATCAAAAACGGAACGGCAAAGCTCGTCATCGGAACAAGGAGCGCCGTCTTTGCTCCATGCGAAAATCTCGGTCTTGTGATAATCGACGAGGAGCAGGTCGACAGCTATAAGTCGGAAAATTCTCCGAGATACCACGCAAGGGAGATCGCAAAGTACCGCTGCGCAAGAAGTGACGCTTTGCTCGTTCTCGGCTCCGCAACGCCGGACGTCGAGAGTATGTACGCCGCCCGAAAGGGGCGCTACAGTCTTTTTGAGCTTCACGAGCGCTATAACGAAATGCAGCTTCCGGACGTGCGCATAGTCGATATGCGCAGGGAGCTTAGGCGTGGACGAGGCGGAAACCTCAGTCTTGAGCTGCAAAATGAGCTGTCCGCAAACCTCAGCCGCAAGGAGCAGAGCATATTGTTCATTAACCGCAGGGGCGCAAACAAGCTCATAAGCTGTCCCGATTGTGGCTTTGTCTATAAGTGTCCGAATTGCAGCGTTGCGCTGACATATCACAGCTCAAAGCGCCGCCTTATCTGCCACTACTGCGGCTACACCCGTCCGCCCGACAGCGGCTGCCCGGACTGCGGCGGTCTGCTCAGCTTTATCGGCGCCGGGACTCAGCTCATTGAGGATGAGCTTAAAGCTCTGTACCCCGACACGGAGATACTCCGCATGGACACTGACACCGTCAGAGAGTCCGGCTCGCACGATGTGCTTTTAAAGCGCTTTGAAAAGAAGAAGATCCCGATAATGGTCGGCACGCAAATGGTCACCAAGGGACTCAACTTTGAAAACGTCACGCTCATCGGAGTGCTGTCGGCAGACCAGAGCCTGTACTGCGGCGACTACCGTTCCGGGGAACGGACGTTTTCGCTTATAACGCAGGTCATCGGGCGCTGCGGCAGAGGCAAAAAGCCAGGTCGTGCGATAATTCAGAGCTTTACTCCCGAAAACGAGATAATAAAGCTTGCCGCAGAGCAGAACTACGAAAAGTTTTTTGAGACTGAGCTTCGGCTCCGCAGCTTTCAGGAAACACCGCCGTATTCGGACATAATCGCCATCACCGCATCCGGCGTTGAGGAGGGTACGGTGCTGCGCTGCTGCGGAGATATAAAGAAGCTTTTGACCGCTTCGCTCATAAGCCGTGCAGACGCACGAATACTCGGTCCGGCGCCGCTGAGCGTCGTCAAGGTCAACAACCGATACAGATACAGGATCAACTTAAATTGCAGGGCGGACGCCGAAATGCGGCGCATAGTTTCTGCCGTTTTGATAAAATGCAACTCGTCCGGGGCGTATAAAGGCGTAAGCATTTATGCTGACAATAACCCTCTGGACTGATAAAGGAGAAACAGCATGGCACTCAGAAACATAGTCACGAAGGAAGACCCCATACTTTACAAGACTTCGAGAGAAGTTAAGCAGTTCAACATACGCCTTCAGCAGCTTTTGGACGACATGGCGGAAACTCTGGAAAAATCCTGCGGAGTAGGGCTTGCCGCCGTCCAGGTCGGTGTGCTGCGCCGTGCCGTGCTTGTGCTTGAAACGAACGTCGGGGAAGGAGAAGATGAACACATAATTGAGTTCATTAACCCTGAGATCATCGAGGTCGAAGGAGAGCAGACGGGAGCCGAGGGCTGCCTCAGCGTTCCCGGAGAGTACGGACTCGTGAGCCGCCCCATGCGAGTAAAGGCAAGGGCACAGAACAGATACGGCGCTTGGTTTGAGTACGAGGGCGTCGGTCTTACCGCACGCTGTATGTGCCACGAATTCGACCATCTCGACGGACATCTTTTCCTTGAAAAATGTGAAAGAATGCTGACCGAGGAAGAAATAAACGGCAGCAGCGAAGAGGAATAATATGCGTATAGTTTTTATGGGTACCCCCGACTTTGCGGCGGCATCGCTGCAAAAGCTGATAGATGAAAAATACGATATTGCGGCAGTGTTTACGCAGCCGGACAAGCCCCGAAACAGGGGAATGAGCCTTTCCTTCAGTCCGGTCAAGGAGCTTGCTCTGCAAAACGGTCTCGATGTTTACCAGCCGACGAAGCTGCGTGACGGCAGCTTTACCGAGCTTCTGCGCTCACTCAAGCCGGACGTTCTCGTGGTCGTCGCCTACGGCAGGATACTGCCCGAGGATGCACTTTCGGTCCCGACCTACGGCGCCGTAAACGTTCACTCCTCGCTGCTTCCCAAGTACAGGGGAGCCGCCCCGGTGCAGTGGGCAGTCTTAAACGGCGACACCGTGACCGGCGTTTCGACCATGTACCTTGCCCCCGAAATGGACACCGGAGACGTGATCTTCACCGTAAAGACGGAGATCGGAGAGTTTGAGACATCCGGTGAGCTGTTTGACAGGCTGATGGTCATGGGCGCCGAGCTTCTGCACAAGACGCTGCGTGCGATAGAAAACGGCACTGCGCCGAGGTCGAAGCAGGACGAAAGTCAGGCGAGCTACGTTACCATGCTCGACAAATCCATGTCGCCTATCGACTGGAGCCGCAGTCCGAGAGAGATCGTAAAGCACATATGCGGACTTCAGCCGTGGCCCGTGGCAACGACCGAGATCGGCGGCCTTACGTTCAGAATATTCAAAGCCGAGTATACCGACACCGTGACCGACAAAGCACCGGGAACGGTGGTCGCAGCCGATAAAAGGGGAATCGAAATTGCCTGCGGCGGCGCTCACACGCTTCTCATAACCGAGCTCCAGGCTCCCGGAAAAAAGAGGATGCGTGCTGCCGACTACCTGCTTGGGCATCCGATAAAGGTCGAGGTCTGATATGTCCGATAACTCAAGACTTGCAGCGCTGGATGCACTCGAAAAGTGCCGCCGCAGCGCTGCATGGACAACGGAAGCGATAGATACCGCAATAAAAAAGCGTGAGCTTGACGCACGCTCCGCTGCCTTGGCGTCGCACATTTTCCTCGGCGTGATGCAGAACCTGAGCCTGTGCGACTTCTACATCGACGCATTTTCAAAGTCCGATATTGAGCCGAAGGTGCGTGATATACTGCGCTGCGCCGTGTATCAGGTAATCTTTATGGATCGCATTCCCGACAGCGCCGCTGTGAACGAAGCGGTAAAGCTCACGAAAAGTACAGGTTTTTCAAGGGCTTCCGGCTTTGTCAATGCGGTATTGCGAAAAATAGTGTCGCAAAAAGACCACCTGCCGGAGATCCCCGGCAAGCCTTCCGCCGAGTACCTTTCGGTGCGGTACAGCCACCCCTTGTGGCTCGTTCGGCGGATCATCGACGAAAAGGGTTACGATTTTGCAGAGTCCTATTTTGCGGCAAACAACGCCGTGCCTGAGCTTGCGCTTCAGGTAAACACCCTGAAAACGAGCCTTGAGGCCTTGCGTGAAAGCGGCTTTGACTTTGTCCCGCACACAAAGCTTGAAAACTGCATACTGCCGCAAAATCTTAGAGGGAGCATTGCCGAGACCAAGGAGTTTCGCAAAGGACTTTTCTATGTTCAGGACCCGGCGGCACGCTGTGCCGTATCGGTCATGGGGCTGCGCCCCGGATTCAAGGTCTTGGATGCATGTGCAGCCCCCGGCGGCAAAAGCTTTGCGGCGGCTATTGAAATGAAAAACAACGGCAGCATACTGTCGTGCGACATACACGAAAAAAAGCTGAAACGGATAGAGGACGGGGCAAAGCGCCTCGGCATTGATATTATCAGCACCCGATGTGCCGACGCACGAAGCCTTGACTGCGTTGGGTTTGACGCCGTCATCTGCGATGTGCCGTGTTCCGGTTTGGGTGTTATCCGCAAAAAGCCCGACATCCGATTCAAAAGTGTGGAGAGCATTCCTGCTCTGCCAGAGATACAGCTTGACATTCTGCGCAACGTCTCGTCTGCCGTTAAGCCCGGAGGCGTGCTTATGTACTCCACCTGCACCGTGCTTCGAGCCGAAAACGAAGATGTCATAGCGGCCTTCCTCAAAGAAAACACCAACTTTTCTGCGGAAGCCTTTGAGCTTCCTTTCGGCTCTGCACCGCATGGGTATTACACATTCTGGCCGAATGTTGACAATTCGGACGGTTTCTTTATCTGCAAACTCAGGAGAGTAAAATGAAGAACATAAAATCAATGCTGCCGGAGGAGATCGCAGCCGATTTTCAGGAGTTGGGTCTGCCCAAGTACCGGGCAAAGCAGGTCTTTCGCTGGCTCGGCAGGGGAGTAGGCTCCTTTGAGGAGATGAGCGATCTGCCCAAGGAGCTGCGCCGAAGGCTCGGTGAGGAATACGCCATATACAAGCCCAAGGTGATCGGAAAGCAGGTCTCAAAGCTTGACGGTACGATCAAGTATCTGTGGGAGCTTTACGACGGCAACGCCGTTGAAACGGTCGTTATGAGCTATAAGCACGGCAACACGGTCTGCGTTTCCTCACAGGTCGGATGTCGTCAGGGCTGTGCCTTCTGCGCTTCGACCATAGGCGGTCTTGTCCGCTGCCTTGAGCCGTGCGAGATCCTTGACGAGGTCATGTTTTCTCAGCTTGATTCGGGCAAGCCCATATCAAACATTGTGCTTATGGGGATAGGCGAGCCTCTTGACAATTACGATAACGTCATCCGCTTCCTTCGGCTTGTGAATCATCCCGACGGGATGAACATCGGTATGCGCCATATATCGCTCTCCACCTGCGGTATAATTGAACGCTTTGACGATCTGGCGGCGCTCGACCTGCAGCTTACGCTCTCGGTATCGCTGCACGCTCCCGACGACGAGACCCGCTCAAAGCTCATGCCCGCAAACCGAGGCAGGGGAGTCGATGCGCTTATGAATGCCTGCCGCCGCTACTATGACGTAACGGGGCGCAGAATTTCCTTTGAATATGCGATGATCGACGGCGTAAACGATACGGAGTTTCATGCTCACCTCTTGGCAAAGCGTGCAAAAAGTGTGTCGGCGCACGTCAATCTAATACCGCTCAACCATGTTGAAGAACGCCGTTTTTGCCCGTCAACACAGGGGCATATGAAGGCGTTTATAAAGATCCTTGAGGACGAAGGCGTTAATGTGACCGTAAGGAGGAAGCTCGGCGGGGACGTGGACGCCTCCTGTGGTCAGCTGCGCAGAAAGATGCAGAAAGCAGAGGGAAAAGTATGAAAAGCTTTGGTATCACCGACAAGGGAAAGGTAAGAGCTGAAAATCAGGACAGCTATATAATCGAAAATTGCAGTCGCCGCAAATGCATCGTCGCAGTCATTTGCGACGGCATGGGCGGCGCTAAGGCGGGCGATCTTGCGAGCAGGCTCTCCTGCAAGGAGTTTGCCGGCCGCATATACGACGCTTTGATCTCGTCTCAGTATTTTGCAGAGAACAACGAAAAGCTTCTGCTTGAAAGCTGTGCGGACGCAAACGGCGTCGTTTACGAGTATTCCGGCTTTGAACCTGACTACAAGGGTATGGGAACAACGCTTGTCGGCGGGATCATCACCCGAAAGAAGGCGCAGCTCGTCAACGTCGGCGACAGCCGTGCGTATAAGCTGAGCGGCAGCGGGATAACGCAGATCACAAGGGATCACTCATACGTTGAGGAGCTTGTCGCAATGGGCGCCATCACCAAGGCGGATGCAAGAAAGCATCCGAAGAAGAACGTCATAACGAGAGCACTCGGCGTTGAACCTACCGTCAAGGCGGACTACTACGAGGTTTCGCTCGGACGTGGGGACTGCATCCTGCTTTGCTCCGACGGACTCAGCAACATGGTCAGCGATATCGAGATGTTCAGTGCATACAAATCGGCAAAAACGCCGGAGCAGCTTTGCAGAGAGCTTGTTGACCTTGCTCTCAGCCGTGGCGCCCGTGACAACGTTTCCGTTGTTGCGGTAAAGAATTGATGTAGGTGCGGCTTATGGATACAAACAAAGATAAATATATCGGCACTATGCTCGATAACAGATATGAGATACTTGAGCTTATCGGCACCGGCGGCATGGCAAACGTGTACAAGGCGCTGTGCCACAGGCTGAACCGTTACGATGCGATCAAGATCATGCACGACGAGACCGCCGCAAACGAGGAGCTGCGCCGCAGATTCAGAACGGAGTCGCAGGCAGTCGCAATGCTGTCGCACCCAAACATTGTTTCGGTGTACGACGTCAGCCACAGCGCAGACGTCGAGTACATTGTAATGGAGCTTGTAAACGGCATCACGCTCAAGGACTATATGAAGGAGAAGGGTCCGCTCCCGGCGGAGGACGTCGTAAACTTCTCGTCGCAGATCGCAAAGGCGCTGGCTCACGCTCACGAGCGGGGCATTATCCACCGTGATATAAAACCGCAGAACATAATGCTGCTAAAGGACGGGCTTATCAAGGTCGCCGATTTCGGCATCGCATCGCTTCAGAACGAGATCGAAGCTCCGACCGAGGAAGCGGTCGGCTCCGTTCACTACATTGCGCCTGAGCAAGCAAGAGGTCAGCAGGCGGACGCAAGGAGCGATATATATTCACTCGGCATCGTAATGTACGAAATGCTCACGGGGCAGCTTCCGTATAACGGCGACAGCGCCGTTGAAATTGCGGTCAAGCACATGAACGCCACCCCGGTGCCGCCGAGGTCAATAAATCCCGACATTCCGCAGGAGCTTGAGAACATTACGCTGAAGGCGATGAATCCCTCCATGGAGGAGCGCTATCAGAGTGCAAATGATCTTCTCAGCGACCTTGAGGATTACAGGAAAACAATGCTTGCCGCAAAGGTCCATGCCAAGGACGCAGACTTTGATCTCAGCTCCGCAAGCTCCGATGAGGAGGACGTCTCCGAGAATGACCCTGCCGACTACCGAAAGCGTTCGAGCAAGGCGGCGTTTATCACGGCCGGTATCGGAATTTTCATTGCAGTAGCTGTCATTTTCCTTGTTCTGAACGGAAAGTTCCTAAACGGCCTGTTCGGTAACGGTGAAGAAGTCAAGATCGGAAGCTTTGTCGGGCGCTACTACGAGGACGTGGTCAACGACTCCGATATGTCGCAGATCTACGATTTTACTGTAGTTTATAAGCCGGACACGGAGCACGACTACGGAATAATCATCAGTCAGACTCCCAAGCAAGGTACGGTTGAATACAAAAACGAGTCCAAGATCAAGGTGACGCTCGTCGTCAGCTCGGGTGAAATGATACCGGCAGACGGCGAAGTGCAGATACCTGAAATTGAAGCGGGCAAAACGAGCGCCGTTGATGCCGAAGCGCTGCTCTACGCCGCCGGACTTGAAGTGAAGATACACGAAGTAAACTCCGAGATCACCGAAGGCTACGTTGTGAAGATATCTCCCGAATCCGGCGATATAGTCAAAACGGGCAGTACCGTTAAGCTGTACGTCAGCATCGGTCCCACGGTCAAGATGGTCAAGGTGCCGAATCTTGTTGGCTATTCGAGAGATCAGGCAATAGAGAAGCTTGAAGCCGAGGGACTCAGCGTGGGTTCTATCGTTGGCGTTGACAGTGAGCTGGAGGCCGGTACCGTGATTTGGCAGAGCGTCAATCCCGGAGGCGAGGTCGAAGCGCACACCAAGATCGACATTCAGGTCTCGAACGGTCCCAAAAGCGAGGGCTGAGCATGGACGGAGTGATAATCAAGGCACTCAGCGGCTTTTACTACGTCTCAAGCGGCGGTAATACCTACGAATGCAGGGCAAGAGGAAAGTTTCGGATAGACGGGACCTCTCCGCTTGTCGGCGATAAGGTGAGCTTCGTGCCGGAGCACTCCAAGGGCGTTATCGAAAAGGTCTGCGAGAGGAAGAACTTTTTCATCCGTCCTGCGGTCGCAAATCTGGACGCACTCGTGTTCGTCGCCGCCAACACGACTCCTGTAACCGATCCGTTTCTCATTGACCGTGTCTCGGTGATATGCAAGGCTTGCTCCTGTGAGCTTATAGTCTGCATCAATAAAACCGACATTGACCCCGGTGACGAGCTGTTTAACACCTACTCCCACTCCGGCTTTACGGTCGTGAGGACGAGTGCAAGCGACGGCACGGGGCTTTTAGAGCTTAAAGACGCACTCCGCGGCAAGCTTTGTGCGTTCACGGGAAACTCCGGCGTAGGGAAGTCGAGCCTCCTCAATATGCTCTGTCCCGGACTTTCGATCCCCGTTGCGGAGATCAGCGAGAAGCTCGGCCGAGGCAAGCATACGACACGTCATGTGGAGCTGTTCCCCCTCGACGAGGTGAGCTTTATTGCGGACACTCCCGGCTTTGCATCCTTTGACATCGAGATGATGCAGCACATCGAAAAGGACGACCTAAAGCACCTGTTCGGGGAGTTTACAAGGTACGAAGGGCATTGCCGCTTTAACGACTGCGCTCATCTGAAAGAGCCGGGCTGTGCCGTCACCGCTGCGGTCGCAAACGGTGATATACGCATCGGCAGGTATCGCTCCTATGAGCGGCTTTATGAGCTTGTCTCCCAGGATGAGACACGCAAATACAAATAAATTGCAAGGACAAACCGCCTTCGGCATAGTATGTAGTAATGCTCATGCTGGGAGGCGGTTTTTCGTGCGCAACGGAAAGCGTTTTAACCTTGGCGGGCTGTTTATCCTTGCCGGCGTTGTGATAATACTTTCGCTTGTTCTTCCGTCACAGTTTTGGTGGTTCATGCTCGCAGCCGCTCTCATATGCTTCGGCATATGGCTGAATCGGTGCAGGTAGCATATCGGAGGTAATAATCGGCACTTCCGGCTCATAGTCTGTACAAAAAAGCAAGGAGTGCAAACTATGGATATATCACTTGAGCGCAGGGGACTAAGCAGATACCGTGAGGTTTTCAGAGATACGTCACACTGTGAGCTAAGCGCAGACTGCGTAATACCCGACACGCAGGGAGACATACTCAGGATAATCAAATGCGAAGCGTCGGCAAAGCTGAAGAGTAAGGACGTAAGCTCCGATTCCGTCACAATAGGAGGGGAGCTTTCCGGGGAGATCCTCTATGTACCCGAAGCGGGAGAGGGCGTCTCCATCCTGAATTTCAGCATACCCTTTGAAAACGAAACGCATTTGCGGGACGAAAACGTATGTCAAAGCTGCATTGCGGAGCTTTCGGTCGTCGCTGCCGACGTCAGAGTTCTGAATCCACGAAAGGTCAGCGTGAGAGCCGAGGTCCAAATACGGCTCCGCTGCTACGATGCGGAGGAGCTGAGCTACTGTGCATCCGTCAATGATAAGCCGGACAAATTATTCTGCAAAAGCAGAACTGAGCCTCTGCTTTATCCGAGCTTTGTGGGGGAAAAGCAGCTCAGTCTCGACGAGGAGGTCCCGTGCGACGCCGGCTCTCCCGCAGCAGTGCTTTTGTCCGGCAGCAGCTCATATTATGCAGACGGCATAGAGCGGGTCGGTTCAAAGCTTATTCTCAAGGGTCATGCGGACATATCCGCCATTGCGCTTGACGGGGAAGGGAACATCATCACTCTGCGCAGCAGCACCCCGTTTTCGCAGCTTTTTGAAATGAGCGGTGAAGCCGATCTGCCATATTGGGATGCGGTCATCGTCCCCACGGCGGAATACTACTCGCTTGAGAACGGAAACGTAAATGCGGACCTTCACGCCGTGATACAGCTTACCTGCTATGCCGAAGCCAATATAGAATTTATCGAGGACGCATATTTCTGCGGCAGAATGCTGCAGCTTGAACACGAGGAGTTAGAGCTGTGCCGAAGTGTTTCGACGCTTAAACTCACCTCGTCGGAGGTTTTGGAGTACGACGCAGGCGGCAGTCCCGTCTCGGTAGTTTTAGCCGAGAGCAGGCTCGGAAAGATTAAGAAGCTCACGGACGGCGGCATAAGCATCCCCGTAAGCAGCGAGGCGGTTTATACAAACTCCGACGGTGAGCTTTGCTGTGGAAAGGCAAGGGGCTGCCTTGAGTTTGAACTGCCGTCCGACTGCGGTCACTCAATGCCCAATACCGTAGAAGTCACCGAAACCACGACACAGATAAACGGCAGCTCGATAGAAATCAAAGTCACTGCCGTCCTTACCCTTGAGTGTACGGAGACCGTGAGGATCAGCGCAATAAGCGGAATGAGCGCAGACGACACACAGTGCGTGTCGTCCCGCCCGTCGCTGTATCTCTGCCGCTGCCGTGACCGTGACCTTTGGACGCTTGCCAAGGCATACGGCTCATCCGAGGACGCCATAATATCGGCAAATAAGCTGACGGATGGCAACGTTTTGCCCGACGCCGTACTGCTTATACCGAAAATCTGAGTAATGACACACCGCTTTGGCGGTGTGTCATTTATATGCATAAAAGCGCTCACGCAATAATATGCTTTGGTGAAAGGGTGATACATATGACAAGCTTTAACCAAGCAGCCGCCTTGCTTCCGCTTAGACTTTGCGGCGAGCTGCTCATCTTGCCGGAGGAGATACGAAACGCCGCAGAGGAGATCAGGCTGCGGGCGGGACAGGCAATATCGCTGAACACGGGCAATAGTGAGGAAAACTTCGTGTCCGACTACACGGTAAGCAGTGAGGATCTGCAAACCGTTCTCGAAAAGGCGACGGGAGCGTCGGTACACTCCGTGGAAAGCAGTCTGTCCGCCGGGTATATAGCGGTCAAAGGCGGTCTGCGTGTCGGACTGTGCGGCACCGCAATAATGAAGGGGGACAGGCTGTGCGGAGTTCGCAGGCTAAGCTCCGTTTCGATACGAATACCGCATGAGGCGCAAAGCTGTGCCGAAGCGGAAGCGGAGGCACTGGAAAAAGCAAATTTTCCGAGTACGCTCATAATCTCTCCTCCGGGCTACGGTAAAACGACCTGCATGAGATACCTGATACGCCGTGCATCCGACTGCGGCTTTAGGGTCTCGGTTGCGGACGAGCGTGGGGAGCTTGCGGCAGTTTGGGAAGGACAGGCTCAGTTCAACGTCGGCAGGCACACCGACGTGTTTACCTCCGCACCGAAGGCGGAAGCCGCAAAGCTGCTCCTGCGTGCCATGAACCCCGACATCCTTGCGATGGACGAGATCAGCGCCGCAGACGATGTACGAGCCGTCTGCGATGCGGCAGGCTGCGGCGTAAGGCTTTTTGCAACCGCTCACGCACGGGATCTTGAGGATATGCTCAAAAGACCGATCTACAGTGAGCTTATTAACGAGAAAATATTTGACCGTGTTCTGACCATTCGTAAGGTCGGGGCAAAGCGCAAATACGAACTGAAGGAGCTTTTAAAATGAACCTTTTCGGTGCGTCGCTCATAGTCGTCGCAGGCTTCTATATCGGGTTTCTGAAAGCCTCGGAGATCCGACGCAGAGTTGCGGCGCTGCGTGGCGTGTGTACGATGACGGAGCTGATTAGAAACGAAATTTCATCAAGACGAACGCCGATGGACGAGTTGTTTTCAATGCTCCAAATAAGCGGCCCCAAGACCACCGAGAGCTTTGCGGCATCGGTTTGCGATAGGCTTAAAAGCCTTGACGAATCAAGCTTTTCGGAGCTGTGGAACGAAAGTGTGAGCGAAAATCTCTCCTGTCTGCCGCAGCGCTGTACGACGGCGCTGTGCGAGCTTGGCGCAAGCTTGGGGCGCTATGATGCGGAATTGCAGTCTGCGGCAGCGGACAGGTGTCTGAGCCTGCTTTGCTCGGAGCTTGCAGCCGAGGAAGCAAAGCAAAAAGCAAACGAAAAAATGTACATAGGACTTTGCGGCGGGCTGAGCCTTATCGCAGCGCTCGTCTTGGTCTGATAACGGAGGAAAAATGGAGATTGAACTGATTTTTAAAATCGCCGCCGTCGGCATACTCGTTGCAGTTTTGAACATTCTGCTCACACGGTCGGGAAGGGACGAACAGGCTCTGATGACCACAATTGCGGCGCTTGTTGTAGTGCTGATAGTTGTTGTCGAAAAGATCAGCGAGCTGTTCGGGCTTATTAAAGACCTCTTTCAACTCTGATGGAACTTATCGTCAAAGCCGCAGCGATCGCACTCATCGCCTGCGTGTGTGTGCTTATAATCAAAAACAGCAATCCGGGAGGCGCATATCTGCTCGCCGTCTGCTCATCCGTGATCTTGATGCTCGGAGCCGCACTGCTGCTTTCCGAGATCGCCGACTTCATAAACGCCCTCATCTCACGTTCGGGACTGTCTCCGGCGATCTTTCTGCCGATCATAAAATGCACGGGCATAGGCATAATCGTAAGCATCGTGAGCGGGCTGTGCAAGGACGCAGGGCAAAGCTCCGCATCCTTTGCGATCGAATATCTCGGAGCTGCCTGTGCGGTCTACACGGCGCTGCCGCTCATTGCGACAATGCTCAACACGCTGGAGGAACTGCTGTGAGAACCTTTGTATTTTCAATACTTTTTGCGCTTATGCTTTCCGTTCCGGCATTGGCGGATGAGGACATCATAGACAAGACCGCAATAGAGGATTCTGCCCCCGCCGAGGCTATCGAGACCGTCGGCGGCATAGAGAGCGTCACCGACACCCAGTCCGCTTTAGAACGGCTTTGGAGCAAGGTCACGGGCGAGGTTTCCGATAACCTTTCAAAGGTACTTGGTAGGGCCGTTTCCGTCGTTGCCGTGGCTGTCATTTGCGGGCTTTTAAAGGTCTTTACCGCCGAAAAAGCCGTGCCCGACTGGTGCGATCTCTGCGGCTGTGCCGCAATAAGCATACTGTGTCTTGCCGACATCGGTTCATATATCTCCATGTGCCGCAGCGCATTGGAGGACGTCTCCGCCTTTTCGCAGTCGCTCCTTCCTGCGCTATGCACCTTGGGTGCCGGAAGCGGAGCGATAAGCTCCGCAACGGTGAAATACGCTGCCTCGGCTCTGTTTATGGACATGCTCCTCAGTGCTGCGGTAAAGCTCATAATGCCTGCGGTGCTTGCGTTTCTTGCGCTTTCGGTCGCCGCCTCCGCCTTTGACAGCAAGAGGCTCTCAAGGCTCTGCAAGCTGCTTAAAAAGGTCTGCGTTCTTCTGATGACCGCTTTGGCTATCGGCTTTACGGCGTACCTTGGGATAAGCTCCGCCATCACCTCAAGCGCCGACGCCTTGGCGCTTCGTGCCGCCAAGACCGCCATCTCGACCGCACTGCCGGTCGTCGGCGGCATAGTGTCGGATGCGGCGTCAAGCGTTATCGGCAGCGCAGAGCTACTTAAAAGTACGGTCGGTGTTTTCGGAATGCTTATTATCGCCGCAATATGTGCAGCCCCGTTCGTCATACTCGGGCTCAACTACCTTGCGTACAAAGCGGCGGCAGCGGGAGTATCAATGCTCGGAAGCGACAGACTTTCGGCGCTTACCGATTCCGTCGGCGACGCCTTCGGAATGCTGCTTGGACTTGTGGGCTGTGCCGGAATAATGATGTTCATTTCGATCTTCTCGGCGATAAAGGCGGTGAGTTTATGAATACCGGAAATTTAAGCCCGTGGATAAACGGCATGATATGTGCGGCGGTGTTTTGTTCGATTGCACTTGCGCTGACACCCGAAGGACGTGTCAAAAATGCCGAAAAACTCCTGTGCGGGATCGTCATGCTGGCAGCGATATTCTCCCCGCTGTTCGGATTTCACAGCGAAAAATACGCCTCGGAAGCGGCCCGCTACGCCGAGATAGGGAAGGAGCTTGCGGGCGAGGGGAGCGACAGTATGGAAAGATTGAACAGAACACTCATAGAGCAGGAGCTTTGCGCATATATTTTGGACAAAGCCGAAAGTGTAGGCGTACATACGGTCAGCGCCGAGGTCGAGGTCGCTTGGGACGACGCAGGGTACTGGTACCCGGTAGGGGCAAGCATTTGCTGCGATGCAACGAATGAGCAGAGAGAAAAACTCGGCGCTTTGATCGAAGCGGAGCTTGGCATCCCGGCGGATAGGCAGGAATGGTCGGAGGTGAAAAATGGCTGAGAAGTCGAAGAAGATCAAGGAAAAACTGAGCAAATACAAATATCCGCTTCTTGTCCTGCTTTTCGGAATTGCACTGCTTATGATACCTATCGGCGGAGGTGATGACTCTCAAAGCGAGGATGTGCGTACCGACGAAAGCAGGCTTGAAGCTATCCTGCAGGACGTATCTGGAGTAGGGAGCGTTAAGGTGCTGCTTTCCGAAAACGGGGCGATAGTCGCCTGTACCGGCGCCGACAACGCCGAGGTGCGGCTTGCGGTCACAAAGGCGGCATCGGCGTTTACGGGTTTTTCAAGCGACAGGATCCAGGTGTTGAAGTTAATCAGAAATGGGGAGTAATATGAAAAAGCTTAAAAGAAACATCACGATAGTGACGGTGTTGGTGTTCGTATGTGCGGCGATCTATCTCAACTGGTCGTACAACAACAGGTGGGGCAAGGCGGATACAGAACGTGTCGAAGCCGAGGATGCTGCAATGGAAAAGGCGGACGCCGCATACGAAGCCTCAAGCATCAAGGGCGGGGCTTCCGACTACTTTGCCGAGGCAAGGCTCAACAGGCAGGTGTCGAGAGACGAGGCAATGGAGCTTTTAAAGAGCGCCGCAGCGTCGGAGAGCGCATCGCAGGAGACCATTGATTCGGCGATGAACGAGATCTCGGTCATGGCGAACTACTCGATGAAGGAAACGCAGCTTGAAAATATGCTCATTGCAAAGGACTTTGCAGACTGCGTCGTATACATGAGCGCAGATTCCGTAACGGTTGCTGTACCCGCTCCGGCGGAGGGCTTGAGTGAAGCGGCGGTCGCAAGGATAACGGAAACGGTGACAAGCGAGACGGATTACACGGCAGCACAGCTGAATGTCATAGAGATCAAAGCATAAAAAGACGGGAAACCGTCTTTTTATGCTTTTTAAGTTATTCAAAAATACAAAGATTTTTGAATAACTTAAAAAACGCCACATTTTTCGTGAAAACAGTTTCACGAAAAATCTCGCTACGCTCGTCAAAAAGTCTGAAATTCAGACATTTTTGATGGCTATGATCCGATTTGAGCGGGACCTTGTCCCCTCAAACTCCCCTGCGGCTCAGAAGTGTTGCATTAACGGCATTTCTTTTACAGGTCCCTTAACGGAAATAAAGCATAAAAAGACGGTTTCCCGTCTTTTTATGCTTTATTTTTTTGACCTTATGTGTTAGAATACTATGACAAACTATTGGAGGCATATTATTATGGGCGACAATTACATTAGCTGCAAAGAAGCAAACGGCAGCATCAATATTTCCGAAGACGTTATTTCTACCATGGTCAGATCCTCTATCGAGGAGATCGACGGCGTTGCCGGTCTGTCAAACACCGTCGGTGCGGAGCTTGCGGAAATGATCGGCATCAAGTCTCTGTCCAAGGGCGTCAAGGTCCAGATAGTTGACGATACCATCAAGGTCGATGCGGTCATCCTTGTTCGCTATGGCTGCAACATCGTCAGCGTCGCAAAGGACGTGCAGAACTCCGTGTCGGAAGCTGTCAAGGCGATAACCGGCATTGACAAGACGGAAGTCAACGTCCACGTTTCCGGCGTTGTATTTGAAAAATAAGTTTGCGGGAGGCTCTTATGAAACGGACTACTGCCAGAGAGATAGCAGTACAGCTTGCCTTTGCCGCCGCAGCAACAGATACGTCTGCGCTTCAGGCTGCCGAGGAACTTTTTGACAGGGATTACTACGAGCAGCTTGCTTCGGAGAGCGAGCTGTACAGCGAGTATCCCGACGAAATACAAAAGGAGTACATACTTCGGCTCACCGGGCTGCTGGACGAATACCGTATACAGATCAACAAGTACATCGAGAAGTACGCAAAAGGCTGGAAGCTTCCCCGCATATCCAAAACGGCTATGGCGGTGCTGCGCTGCGCCATATGCGAGATCATGTACATGGACGAGATACCCAACGGCGTCGCCATAAACGAAGCGGTCGAGCTTTCCAAGGGCTATGACGAGCCGGAGACCGTCGCCTTCGTAAACGGCGTTCTCGGCGGTTTCATGCGTGGGGAATTCGGCGAAGAAGCGGCACCCATTGCGGAGAGCGAAGAATGAACGAGAACAGAGTTCTTAGCGTTACCGAGCTTAACGAGATAATCAAAAGCCTTGTTGACGCAACGCCGATCCTGAACAATGTCTGCATAAAGGGAGAGCTGTCTAACTACAAGATCTACCCCTCAGGGCATCACTATTTCACGCTGAAGGATCAGAATTCAAGTCTCAAATGCGTCATGTTCAGAAGCAGCGCCTCAAAGCTCCGCTTTCGTCCCGAAAGCGGCATGGGCGTTACCGCATTCGGACGCATTTCGGTCTATCCGAGAGACGGAGCGTATCAGCTCTACTGTAGCGATCTTCAGCCGGAGGGCATCGGCGACCTTCAGGTCGCATACGAGCAGCTCAAGGCAAAGCTCAGCGCCGAAGGTCTGTTTGACCCTGCTCATAAGAAAAAGCTGCCGCAGTTTCCCAAACGCATTGCGATAATCACATCGTCCGCCGGAGCTGCGGTGCATGACATGATACGCATACTCGGACACCGCTGGCCGATGACCGAGGTCGTGCTTCTGCCCGTGCGTGTTCAGGGTGTCGAAGCTCCGCCGGAGATAGTCGGAGCTATAAGATACGCCAACAGGTACAAGGTCGCAGACCTTATAATCACCGGCAGAGGCGGCGGTTCCATTGAGGATCTTTGGGCGTTTAACGACGAGCGTGTCGCAAGAGCGATATACGACTCCGAGCTTCCCGTGATCTCCGCGGTAGGACATGAGCCGGACGTCACGATCGCCGACTATGTTGCCGATGTCAGGGCATCGACTCCCTCAAACGCAGCGGAGCTTGCAGTTCCTGACCGTGCCGACGTCGAGGGGCTTCTGTCAAACCTTGATATACGGAGCCGTCAGGCGCTTAAAAAGCAGCTTACCCGCTGCCGCACGGAGTTGAATAACCTTAAAAGTCGGAAGGTCATGACCGATCCGATGGCATACGTTGACACCAAGCGCATGGAGCTTGACTACATCCGTGACCGTCTTACCGCCGCTGCCGACGGGGTCACGAAGCTTAAGCGCAACGATTTTGTGCGCCTTGCCGCCGCATTGGATGCGATGAGTCCGCTCAAGGTGCTCGGCAGGGGGTACTGCATCGCCGCAAACGAGAAAAGCGGTGAGCTTATCCGCAGCATAAACGATGTTGAGATAAACGGCAGAGTTGATCTCTGCGTAAACGACGGCACCGTAAAGTGCCGTGTTGAGGAAACGGAGGCACACTGTAATGGATAAGAAAAAGCCCGATTTTGAGCAGTCGATAGCGAGGCTCGGAGAGATCGTAAAGCATCTCGAGAAGGGCGACGCAAAGCTCAGCGACTCCCTCAGTCTGTTTGAGGAGGGCACCTCACTCATAGCAAACTGCGAGGCTCTGCTTTCTGATGCGGAGCAGAAGGTCGTAAAGCTCAAGAAAGGTTCGGACGGTGAGCCTGTGGAGCTTCCGTTTGAAAGCAATGAATAATATGAAAAAGTTCACTTTGGATGAATACAGAAGCATGGTTGAAGCAGAGCTTCGTACAAGCTTTCTGCCCAAGGGCGTCGGATATGACGGGCTGCTCTCCGCCATGGATTACAGCCTCAACGCAGGCGGCAAGCGCATAAGACCCATCCTGCTTTTGGAGTTCTGCCGCATTGCGGGAGGGGATGTTTCTAAGGCTCTCCCCGTCGCCTGTGCGGTCGAAATGCTGCACACCTACAGTCTCATTCACGACGATCTGCCGTGCATGGATAACGACGATCTGCGGCGAGGAAAGCCCACGAACCACGTTGTGTACGGTGAATGCACGGCGGTCCTTGCGGGCGACGCTTTGCAGGCTGCGGCGTTTTCAACGATACTTTCCGCCGATCTGCCCGGCGATGCGAGGGCAGACTGCGCCGCCATCCTTGCAAATGCAGTCGGAGCGGACGGTATGTGCGGCGGCCAGTTCCTCGATATGCTCGGCGAAAAGAAGCGCCTCGACCTTGCTGCGCTCAATGAGATAAACAAGGGCAAGACCGTTGCTTTAATATCGGCAACCTGTAAAATGGGCGTGTCGGCGGCGGGTGGCTCACCTGAACTTTTGGACGCTGCGGCTCGTTTCGGTGAAGCTCTCGGCTATGCATTCCAGATAAGAGACGATATGCTCGACGTCATAAGCACCGCCGAGCTTCTCGGAAAGCCGATAGGCTCCGACGAAGCCGAGGAGAAATCGACCTACATGACTGCCTGCGGCAGGGAAGAATGCGAGCGCCTCGTGCATTCCCTTACCGATGAAGCGAAAGCGGCGGTCAGGGCTTCCTTTGAAGATCACGGTTTTCTCTGTGACCTCGCCGATTCTCTCGTTGACCGTCTCAACTGAATTTGATTTTTATTAAACGCAGTGAATAAACTATTGTATTATTCGCTGCGTTTTGCTATTATATATTCAATAAGTATAATGGCTTTTTATGCAAATATACAGAACTCGAGGCATGAAATTGGATATTTTGAATAAAATCAATTCATCGGACGATATAAAGAGGCTCGACCAAAGCGAGCTTGAGCCTTTGTGCGACGAATTGAGAAGATACATACTCAAAAACGTTTCGCAGACAGGAGGGCATCTTGCGTCCAATCTCGGCAGCGTGGAGCTTACCGTTGCACTCCACCGTGTTTACGACAGCAGCAGGGATCGCATCGTGTTTGATGTCGGTCATCAGAGCTACTCCCACAAGATCATCACCGGCAGAAGGGATATGTTCAACACGCTCCGCTGTCACGGCGGCATATCCGGCTTTCCCAAGCCCTATGAGGCCGACGACGACGCTTTCGTGGCAGGTCATGCCTCGGACTCAGTGTCCGTCGCCTTGGGCATGGCGCACGCAAGGACGCTCAAAAAGCAGAATTACGACGTTGTTGCCGTGATAGGCGACGGAGCTTTGACGGGCGGTCTTGCATACGAGGGACTTTCAAACCTCGGCGGCGGCAGCGAACCCATGGTCGTCATACTGAACGACAACGGTATGTCCATAAACGGCAACGTTGGCGGTATGGCACGGCTGCTGTCCGAGGAGAGGGTAAAGCCCGGATACATCAACTTTAAGCGCTGGTACCGCAACGCCTTCGGCTCGGTCCCCGCTCTTTACGACGCAAACCACAAGCTCAAGGAAGCGCTCAAGCGCCGCATCCTGCCGACTAACGTCTTCGACGCCATGGGTATTTACTACCTCGGTCCCGTTGACGGTCACGATGTTGCACAGCTTGAGACCGTTATCCGCTGGGCAAGAGATATGCACACCCCTGTGCTGGTCCACGCAATAACGCAAAAGGGCAGGGGCTACAAATTCGCCGAGGAACATCCGGAGCGCTACCACGGTGTCGGCAAGTTTGACTATCTCACGGGAGAGCTGCCGCAAGAGAAAAAGTGCTTTTCCACGGTTTTCGGTACCGCAATGTGCAGACTTGCGGAGGTTAACCCCGACATAGTTGCGATCACGGCGGCTATGAGTGCGGGAACAGGGCTTGACGCCTTTTCTCACAAATTCCCCGACAGATTCTTTGACGTCGGCATTGCGGAGGAGCATGCCGTTTCCATGGCGGCAGGTATGGCAAAGCAGGGGCTTGTGCCTGTGTTTGCCGTGTATTCAAGCTTCCTTCAGCGTGCCTACGATATGCTGATACACGACATTTCGCTGCTCAATCTTCACGTTGTGTTCTGTGTGGACAGAGCAGGACTCGTCGGAAACGACGGTGAAACGCATCACGGAGTTTTCGATATAAGCTATCTTTCGTCCGTTCCGGGCATGAAGATACTTTGTCCGTCGAGCTATGCCGAACTTGAGCTTATGCTTGACGAGGCGATAAACAAGATGAGCGGTCCCGTCGCCATACGCTATCCGAGAGGCGGCGAGGGCGACTATTCCGACTGTCTCGGTCTTAAAACCTCGCTTGTGCGCTGCGGCGACAAGCTCACGATCGTCGCCTACGGTACGATGATAAACACCGCCCTCAAGGTATCCAATATGCTTTCCGCACAGGGTATCGAGTGCGACGTCGTAAAGATCGCTTCGCTTAAGCCGCTCGACTCCGGCTGCGTTATTGAGTCGTTGAAGAAAACAGGCAGGCTTCTTGTCTGCGAGGACGTATGCACCGAGGGCAGCATAGGAACGAAGCTTCTTGCGCTTTCCGCCGAGGCGGGAGTGAAGCTCTCTGCATTTTCACTCAATGACCTCGGCGAGGGCATTGTAGCTCACGGCTCGGTATCCGAGCTGATGCGTGACTGCGGTCTCGATGCAGATAGCCTTTTCGACGCAGCGCTCAAACTTGTGAGGGATAAGCAATGAAAAAATTACGTTTGGATCAGCTCGTCTTTGACCTCGGCCTCACCGAGAGCAGGGAACGAGCGAAAACGACCGTGATGAGCGGGCTTGTGTTTGTTGACGGCAAACGCATCGACAAGCCCGGCACTCAGGTTTCTCCCGATTCCAAAATCGAGGTCAAGGGTTCTGCGATCCCCTACGTCAGCAGAGGCGGTCTTAAGCTTGAAAAGGCGCTCAAGGTCTTTCATATAGACCCCACCGGTATGCACTGCATAGACTGCGGCGCATCGACGGGCGGCTTTACGGACGTTTTACTCAAAAACGGCGCTGAGAAGGTCTTTGCCGTAGATGTGGGCTACGGTCAGCTCGCATGGTCGCTTAGGCAGGATGAACGTGTCGTCAATATGGAGCGCACGAACATTCGTCATATAAGCCCCGATCAGATACACGAAGCGCTCGACCTTGCCGTTGCGGATCTTTCGTTTATCTCGCTCAAGCTCGTTCTTCCGGCGATAAGCTCCGTTTTGAAGGACAAGGCTGAGCTTGTGTGCCTCATAAAGCCTCAGTTCGAAGCAGGGAAGGACGAGGTCGGCAAAAAGGGTGTTGTCCGTGACGAGAGCGTACATCTTGCGGTCATTGAGAGCATCCTTGATTTTGTGCCGACAATTGGTTTGACCGTTCTCGGTCTGGACTATTCTCCGATAAAGGGGCCTGAGGGCAACATAGAATATCTTTGTTATATGAAGAAAGGCGGCGGGGAGGCTCCCGACATTAATGCCGCCGGAATTGTGGAGGCGTCGCATGAATTGCTGTGATGCGGTTGACAATGCTTCAAATACCGTAGTTTTGTGTCCGAACCCGTTTCGTGACACAAAGCTTGAGCTTACCGAAATGGCTCGTGACATTCTCCTGAGCGAAGGCTTTGAAACGGCTATATGCCCGGTGTTCGGCAGAGACGAGAAAAGCGTCATTCCGCCGGAGCTTGAGATCATCGACTGGGATAAAGCCGCCCTTTGCGCCGCCATGTTCGTCGTCATCGGCGGCGACGGCACCGTGCTTCAGACGGCACGTCACATAGGTCACTGCGACAAGCCGATACTCGGCATAAACCTCGGCACCAAGGGCTTCATGTCGGAGCTTGAGCCGGATGAGGTTGAGCTGGTAGTCAATGCTGCACGGGGCGAATATATCGAGAGTCGGCGCATGATGCTTGAAGCAAGGATCATCAGAGGCGGCGAATGTGTCTTTTCAGACAGCGGGCTTAACGATGCGGTCATTCACGGGATGGGCGACTGCATAAAGCTCACCGCATGGTGCGACAGCGACAAGGTGATGAGCTATTCCGGCGACGGTATAATCATCGCGACGCCGACGGGTTCCACCGGATATTCGATGTCTGCCGGAGGCCCCATCGTCGAGCCTGAGGCGAAGAACTTCATTCTCTCGCCGATATGCGCTCACGTTATGGGTGCAAAGAACTTTGTTCTCGGTCCCGATCATCGCATAACCGTAAAAACCGAAAAGCTGCACGACCGTCGTGCCTTCATCTCCGTTGACGGGACTAAGGGGATCGAGCTTATGAACAACGATATTTTGGAAGTGCGGCAATCCGAAAAGACCGTGAATCTCGTACATTTCGGCACAAAGAGCTTTTACGATTCAACCTTTGATAAGCTTCTCTACAAAAACAATTAGGAGTGCGGAAAATGAAAACAGCAAGACAAAACGTTATACTTCAAATAATCTCGGAGCATGACATTGAAACGCAGGGACAGCTTATCGAGGCGCTTGCGGAGAAGGGGATAGCAAGCACGCAGGCAACGCTTTCGAGAGATATTAAGGACCTTCAGCTCGTCAAGGAGCTTGGTGAAAACGGCAAATACCACTATGTCGTAAACGGCAAAACCAAAAACACGGACCACGAGCTTCGGCTTCGCAAAATCTTCCGTGAGAGCGTGACCGCATATTCGGTCGCACAGAATATAATCGTCATCAAAACGCTGCCGGGACTGGCGTCCGCCGCCTGTTCGACGCTTGATGCGATGCACATAGACAATCTTGTCGGCACCCTTGCGGGCGACGACACCGCATTTCTTGCAATGAAGGACAATCAGTCGGCAAGCAATTTTTGCCACGAGATAGAAAAAATGTTCTGATAAAGAGGTTTTCCAATGCTGACGGAGCTGCATATCGAAAACATTGCCGTTATCGAAAAAGCCGATATCGAATTTCAAAAAGGGCTTACCGTACTCACGGGCGAGACCGGCGCAGGCAAGTCAATAATCGTTGACTCCCTCGGAGCCGTCCTCGGTGCAAGGACAAGCAGGGAGCTTATCCGTACCGGAGCGGACAAGGGCGTCGTTTCTGCGGTCTTTGAGACCGACGCCGCAGACAAGTGGTTTGAGGATAACGATATCGAGCGTGACGGCGAAATAATAATACAGCGCAGGATCGGCGCAGACGGCAGAAGCAGCTGCCGTGTGTGCGGCGTTCCCGTGTCCGTTGCGCAACTGCGTGAGCTTGGCGCATATCTGCTCGACATTCACGGTCAGAACGACGGCAGGCAGCTCATGGACGAGGAGCGTCATCTCTCTTATCTTGACGCTTTTGCCGAGGACGAGGCGGAGCGCACGGAGTTTGCGAAGAATTACGGCGAATACCTTGCCTGCAAAAAGGAGATAAAACGTCTGTCGATGGACGAGCTTTCAAAGCAGCGCTTGGCAGACGATTTAAACTACCGGATCGAGGAGCTTCAAAACGCAGGGCTTCGCATCGGCGAGGAGGATGAGCTTTCCGCCAGGCGTGATCTTCTGCGCAACTCCGAAAAGCTCACCGAGGCGCTTGACGCTGCATACTCCCTGCTTTACGATGCCGACGAAAATGCGGTCGGCATGGTGGACTCGGCAGCGTCGCTTATCGTCAAGGCATCGGCTGTGAGCGAAGATTTTACCGAAACCGCCGAGAACCTCAAAAATGCATCGTCCCTTTTGTACGACGCTGCGGAGAGGATACGGGATTTCAGATACACCCTTGATTTTTCGCCTGAGGAGTACGACGCTTTGGAGACAAGGCTCTCGCTTCTGCGGAAGCTTCGGCGCAAGTACAACATGGATGAAGCCGAGCTTCTTAAGCATCTCGACGACTGCCGTCAAAAGCTTTCGGAGCTTGAGTATGCCGACGATATGCTCATAAAGCTGCAAAAAAAGCTTCAGGGTATTACCCAAAGCTGTTGTAGTGCAGCAAAGGTCTTGAGTGCAAAACGCAGCGTCGCTGCCCGCTCTCTTGAGGCTCGCATTTCCGCCGAGCTTCGTGACCTCAGTATGCCGTCCGTCCGATTCTCGGTCGAGATAAGCCCCATCGGTTCCGAGGTCGGCTTTGACGCAAGCGGCGCCGATACGGTCAGATTCCTCATATCCGCAAATGCCGGAGAGGCTTTGGCTCCAATAAGCAAGATCGCTTCCGGCGGTGAGCTTAGCCGTATAATGCTGGCTCTGAAAACCGTGTTCTCCGCAAATGACCCCGTAGATGCCATGGTATTTGACGAGATCGACACGGGCGTATCCGGCATTGCGGCGCAACGTGTCGGTGAAAAGCTTTCGGATATTTCCAGAGGCAAGCAGGTGCTTTGCATTACACATCTGCCGCAGATCGCCGCAATTGCGGACAATCACGAGCTTATCGTCAAGACCGAGCGCAGCGGCAGGACATACACCGAGGTCCATCCGCTTGACAGAGCGGGAAGGCGTCGTGAGCTTGCCCGTATGCACGGCGGCGACAACATCACCGAGCTGACCCTTGCGAGCGCAGAGGAACAGCTTTCCGCCGCCGATAAATACAAGTTGACAAAAAGCGTTTGATTTTGTATAATCACGTGGAAAACGCAACGAAGCGCAGAAGTAAGAGCTTGCCGTCTGCACAGAGAGACCCTGCTTGCTGAAAAGGGGAGAGAGGCAGCTTCCGAATACGGCGCCGAGCGGCAGACCGAAATCACAGTAGGCTCTGACGGGGGCGCCCGATACTGCGCAGAAGTCTCAGACTTCGTGAGTCCGGCACTGCGAGGTGTCGGTGACCCAGAGGTGGTACAGCGTAAATAACGCCCTCTGTCCGAAAGGACAGGGGGCTTATCATTTTTAAGGAGCGATAAAAATGAGCAACATTAAAGAGAAAGCACTTGAATATCACGCAGCAGGCTTTAACTGCGCCCAATCCGTTTTGGCTGCCTGCAAGGAGTATACGGGTCTTGACGATTCTGCGGCGCTCGCCATATCCGCCGGCTTCGGCGGGGGACTTCGCAGTGGCGAGATATGCGGAGCCATATCGGGTGCGGTCATGGCGCTCGGTCTTGTCTGCCCGTTCAACGAAGCGGATAACGCCGAGGCAAAGGTCAAAATTGCGGAGCTTGCAAAAAACTGCGTTTCGGCCTGCAATGATGAGTATGACTGTATACGCTGCCTCGATCTCAAGCGCAGCGGTGTAAACTGCAGTGAGATAATCGGTAGAATGGCAGAGATTGCGGAAAATATGATAATTAAGGCAAAGGAGAACTAAAATGGGAATTTATGAGGAACTGGTAGCCAGAGGCCTTATAGCTCAGGTCACCAACGAAGAAGAAATCAAAGAAATGATAAACAGCGGCAAAGCGACCTTCTACATCGGCTTTGACCCTACCGCCGATTCGCTGCACGTCGGTCATTTTATGGCGCTTTGCCTTATGAAGCGCTTGCAGATGGCTGGCAACAAGCCCGTTGTTCTCGTCGGCGGCGGCACGGGAATGGTCGGCGACCCCTCCGGCAGAACGGATATGCGCAGCATGATGACCGTAGAGACCATTCAGCACAACTGCGACTGCTTTAAAAAGCAGATGGAGCGTTTTATCGACTTCGGACCCGACAAGGCGATAATGGTCAACAACGCAGACTGGCTTTTAAAGCTCAATTACGTTGAGCTTCTGCGTGAGGTCGGCGCCTGCTTCTCCGTTAACAATATGCTCCGTGCCGAGTGCTACAAGCAGCGCATGGAGAAGGGACTCAGCTTCCTTGAGTTTAACTACATGATAATGCAGAGCTACGACTTCTACTACCTGTTCCAGCACTACGGCTGCAATATGCAGTTCGGCGGAAACGACCAGTGGAGCAATATGCTCGGCGGTACCGAGCTTATCCGCCGCAAGCTGGGCAAGGACGCTCACGCCATGACGATAACGCTCCTCTTAAACTCCGAGGGCAAGAAGATGGGTAAAACGGCATCCGGTGCGGTTTGGCTCGATCCGAACAAGACCAGTCCCTTTGAGTTCTACCAGTACTGGCGCAACGTGAACGACGACGACGTTTTAAAGTGCATCCGTATGCTGACCTTCCTGCCTCTTGAGCAGATAGACGAGATGGAGTCTTGGGAGGGCAGCCAGCTCAACCATGCAAAGGAGATCCTTGCATACGAGCTTACCGCACTTGTTCACGGTGAGGAGGAAGCCAAGAAAGCTGAGGAAGCTGCAAAGGCGCTGTTCGGCGGCGGTGCAGACGACAGCAATATGCCATGTACCGAGCTTTGCAGCGATGACCTTTCCGACGGCAAGCTTGACATTATGACCGCCCTTGTAAAGTCCGGTCTGTGTGCGTCTAAGTCCGAGGCGAGACGGAATATCACGCAGGGCGGAGTCAGCGCAAACGACGTTAAGATCACCGATATTTCCGTCTCCTTTACCGAGAACGAGCTTAAAGCCGGCGTCGTTCTTCGCCGAGGCAAGAAAAATTACAATAAACTTGTGCTGATTTGAGGTGTTATAAATGTCAATCGAAAAAGGCCGTGCATATTTCCGTCAGTTCGGCATGGAGGACAGGGTAAGGGAGTTTACCGTCTCCAGCGCAACGGTCGAGCTTGCGGCTCTCGCTCTCGGAGTCGAGGGCGCACGCATTGCAAAAACGCTGTCCTTTAAAAGCGGCGACGGCTGCATACTCATCCTTGCTGCCGGCGATGCGAGGATCGACAATCACAAGTTCAAGGAAAAGTTCCACATGAAAGCGAAAATGCTCACTCCCGATGAGGTCCTCAGTCTCGTGGGGCATCCCGTAGGCGGGGTGTGTCCCTTCGGAATTAACGAAGGCATCGACGTGTATCTTGACGACAGCCTTAAGCGCTTCGAGACCGTTTTCCCCGCAGTCGGCAGTCCCAGCAGCGCAATAGAGCTTAACCTTGACGAGCTGTTTAAGTATTCAAACGCCGTCGAATGGATCGACGTGTGCAAGCTGCCCGAAGCAGCGGAATAAAAAATAAGCGGAAAGCATTAGCTTTCCGCTTATTTTTTTGCTCTTGACGGGCGCTTGGGCGTATTCCGTCGTCGGCGGGGTCTGATACGCATATGCGTTGTTTGACGGCGCAGCAGCGGAAAATCTATATCCGCAGCTTGAATAGAAGGGATGAGCGTCATCCGTCTGTTTGCCGCAGTTGGGGCAGAATTTCATTTGCATCTCTCTTACTTCAATATGTAAATATCATATCATGTTATATATATTGCAGTCAAGACAGTGCTTGCTTTTGTCATGATATTCGCTTTATTGACTATTGCACATCAACATATTGTGTAGTATAATATTTATGTAAAATTATGCAGACAGGGGACGCCCTTTTAAGAGCATCCCCCGTGCATATATAAAAGCCTTGGGTGCGCACCCTCCGCTGTAACATTCTATGCTTTTGCAATATAAGAGGTTAATCGCATGATAAAAATTGCTCCGTCCATTCTCTCCGCCGATTTCTCTCGCCTCGGAAACGAGATCACCGACATCCGCTCCGGCGGTGCGGATTACATCCATTTTGACGTTATGGACGGGGAATTTGTCCCGAATATTTCGATAGGCATTCCGGTTTTAAAGTCCCTCCGCAAGATAACGGATATGTTTATTGACGTGCATCTTATGATAACGACGCCGCTTCGCTTCGCAAAGGCATTCTGCGATGCGGGTGCAGACCTTGTCGTGTTCCACGTCGAGGCGGATTCCTATCAGAACATATCCGATGCGATAGACGTCGTAAAGGCTCAGGGCAAAAAGGTAGGTCTTGCCGTAAAGCCCCGCACTCCCGCAGCCGTCCTCTATCCCTTTATCGAGCGCCTTGACCTCGTTCTCGTTATGACGGTCGAGCCGGGCTTCGGCGGGCAGAGCTTTATGCCCGATCAGCTTCCTAAGATCAAAGAGCTGCGCCACGAGATAGATCGCCGTGGCCTTGACTGCGAGCTTGAGGTCGACGGCGGTGTCGATCCCGTCACAGCAAAGCTCTGCAAAGCCGCCGGCGCAAATGTACTCGTCGCCGGAAGCGCCGTGTTCGGCAAAGCCGACAGAGCGGCACAAATAGCCGCAATAAGAAACGCATAAATCGGAGTTAACGCCATGTCATTTTTTCCTGCTTCACTCGAAACTCTTATAGATAAATTTGCTTCTCTTCCCGGTATTGGCAGAAAGAGCGCTCAGCGCTTGGCTTTTCACGTTCTTTCGCTGCCCGAAGGCGAGGCCGAGAGCTTTGCAAATGCAATACTCGACGCAAAGGCAAACGTCTGCACCTGCCGCATTTGCCACAACCTCACCGAGAACGAGATCTGTTCAATATGCGCAAGCGACCGCAGAGACAGAAGCACCGTCTGCGTCGTTGCCGAGCCTCGTGACGTGCTTTCCATTGAGCGCAGCAGGGAATATAACGGACTTTACCACGTTCTGCACGGTGTTCTTTCGCCCATCGGAAGGATAGGTCCCGACGATCTGCGCATTGCCGAGCTTATTAAGCGTGTTGCCGACGAGGACAGTGAGATTTCCGAGGTAATAATGGCAACGAACCCCGACACCGAGGGTGACGCTACGGCAATGTATATCTCAAGACTTTTAAAGCCCTTTGACGTCAAGGTCACCAGACTTGCCTACGGTATTCCCGTCGGCTCGAACCTTGAATTTGCCGACGACGCAACGCTTCTGCGTGCGATCGAGGGCAGAATTGAAATGTGAATTTAGGGATATAATCCCTTTATAACGGAAATAAGCTACATACCGAAATATGTTGGGGGGAGTCACCTCGATGCACTGTGGGTGCATCGAGGCTCCCTTTGTTTTGCGTTTTTCGGAAAACTACGAAACGGAGTAATTATGACACCAAAAATTAAAATCATACCCCTTGGCGGTCTCGGAGAGATCGGCAAAAACATGACCGCATTTGAATGCGGTTCCGACATCATTGTCGTAGACTGCGGTCTCGGCTTTCCCGACGAGCAGATGTACGGCATTGACATTGTTATACCCGATATAGCTTATCTGAAGGCAAACGCCTCTCGGATAAAGGGAATCATTCTTACCCACGGTCACGAGGACCACATCGGCGCTATACCTTACGTTATGAAGGCGCTCGACGTTCCCATATACGCAACGCCGCTCACCGCTGCGCTCGTTGAGCTGAAGCTTGAGGAGCATGACCTGCTTTATAATACGCAGATATTCACGAAGAAGGCGGGCGACAGCTTCCGTCTCGGCTGCTTTACGGTCGAGTTCATAAACGTCAACCACAGCATAGCGGACGCCGTGGCGCTTGCAATCAAAACGCCTCTCGGCACGATAATCCATACCGGCGACTTTAAGATCGACATCACCCCCATACAGGGCAAAATGATCGACCTGCCTCGCTTGGGTCAGCTCGGCAACGAGGGCGTGCTGGCTCTGCTCAGCGACTCGACGAATGTTGAAAAGCCTGGCTATTCCGTCTCCGAAATGAAGGTCGGAGAGACCTTCGACAGACTGTTCAAAAACTGCGACCAGAGGATCATTGTGACGACCTTTGCTTCGAACGTTTACCGCTTGCAGCAGATCATTGACGTTGCGGCAAAGTACAAGCGCAAGGTCGGCATCACGGGGCGCAGCATGGAGAATATCCTCAGAGTGGCGACCGTTCTCGGCTATCTCAGTGTGCCGGAGGGCGTCCTCATGGACATAGCACAGCTAAATAAGATGCCGAAAAACAAGGTGGTCATCATATCGACCGGCAGTCAGGGCGAAGCCATGTCCGCACTTTACAGAATGGCGTTCTCCGAACACCGGCAGATAAACATAGAGCCGGGCGACAGGGTCATCGTGTCCGCATCCGCCATTCCCGGCAACGAGAACATGATAAGCAAGGTCATCGACGAGCTGTTCCATAAGGGCGCTGAGGTTATTTACGACCGCAACACCGACCTCCACGTTTCGGGTCACGCCTCGCAGGAGGAGCAGAAGATGATGCTCGCTCTCGTAAAGCCCAAGTACTTTATCCCCGTACACGGCGAATACCGTATGCTCGTCAAACACGCAGAGTTGGGTAAGCTCATGGGCGTTCCGCCGAAAAACGTCGTTATCGCCGAAAACGGAAAGGTGATCGAGATAACGAAAAAGAGCATAAAGCTCAACGGCAGCGTGCAGTCCGGCGCCGTCATGGTCGACGGAACGGGCGTCGGCGACGTCGGAAGCGTCGTAATGCGTGACCGTCACAGGCTCGCCGAGGACGGTATGGTCGTGGTCGTCGTCACTCTCTCGTCTTGGGACAATGCAATGCTTGCGGAGCCTGAGATCCTCACCAGAGGCTTTGTTTACGTTAAAGAGGCCGAGGAGATGCTTGAGGAGCTGAGACGTGTCACGAGAGAGGCGGTCAGCGCCTGTCAGGATGCGGGCATCAAGGACTGGTCCTCGATAAAGAGCCGCATAAAGAGCAGCGTTTCCGCCTATCTGTACAAGGCGACGAAGCGCAGCCCGATGATCCTTCCGCTCATATCCGAAGTATGAGTATTCCGCTTTTTGACTGCCATTGCGATACGATAGTTGAGGCAGCCGCCGCAAATGCGCATCTTCGTTCAAACTCGCTTCAGCTTGATCTTGAGCGCCTTAGCCGCTACTCACCGTGCGCACAGGTGTTTGCCGTTTGCACGGAGATCGAGCATGAGCCGCAAGCTCCTGCCGAGCAGATGCTTATGCGCCTCAATTCGGAGCTTTGCGCAAACGGCGATATTGTGCGGCTTTGCCTTACCGCCGACGATATTGATCTGGCAACGGCGGAGGGAAAGATCGCTGCTTTCATCTCCGTTGAGGGCGCCGAACAGCTCACAACGCTTGAGCGGGCGTATTCTCTCGGCGTGAGATGTATTCACCCGACGTGGAATTTTGACAATCACTACTGCGGAGCGGCGCTTGCCGGAGGCGGCGGTCTCACAGATGCCGGGCGTGACCTCGTCATGCGGGCGCAGGAGATTGGAATTTTGCTTGATATGTCGCACATTTCCGAAGCCGGATTTTACGACGTTGTCGCAATAAGCCGCAAGCCCGTTATTGCCGGTCACTCAAATTCCGCTGCTGTGATGCGCCATAAGCGCAATCTGACGGATGCACAGTTTACCGAGCTTGTAAAGTGCGGCGGGGGAGCGGGAGTAAACCTTTATCCCGATTTTCTCGGCGGCGGGAAGGACATTGCTTCCGTCGTCTCGCATATAGAGCATTTTCTGTCCCTTGGTGGACGGCACTCGGTGTTCCTCGGCTGCGATTTTGACGGCGTTGATTATCTGCCGGACGGCATTACCGGCGTACAGGATCTTGAAAAGCTCTACTGCGAGCTGCTGCGCCGCAACTTTAGTGAGGACTGTGTGCGGGATATATTTTGGAATAACCTTTACAACATTTTCAGGAGGGCGCTGTGAACATACAGATATTCGGCAAATCAAAGTGCTTTGACACCAAAAAGGCCGAACGCTACTTTAAAGAGCGAAGGATCAAATATCAGTTTGTCGATATAATGAAATACGGCATGAGCAGGGGAGAGCTTAATTCGGTCAAAAGCGCCGTTGGGCTTGATGCGATGGTAAACGAGTCCGACCCCGACTATCCTCTGTTAAAATATCTTGCAGGTCAGGACGCACAGCTCCAAAAGCTGTTTGAATGTCCGTGGCTTATCAAAACTCCCGTCGTGAGAAACGGGAAGAAAGCCACCGTCGGCTATTGCCCGGACGTGTGGTCAAAATGGGAATGAGGTGTTATTATGAATGTTTGTGAATTGAAGCCCGAAAAAGTTTTTAAGTTTTTTGAACTGATCTCCTCCGTTCCGCACGGTTCGGACAACACGGATCAGATCAGTGCGCTTTGCTGCAAATTTGCCGCCGAGCGTGGTCTTGACTATATTCAGGACGAGGTCGGCAACGTAATAATCAGAAAGTCTGCGACTCCCGGATACGAAACGCATCAGACCGTCATACTCCAGGGACACATGGATATGGTCGCAGTCAAGACCCCCGAATCCGACATTGACCTTGAGCGGGACGGTCTCCGGCTCAAGACCGACGGTGAGTACCTTTGGGCTGACGGAACGAGCCTCGGCGCCGACGACGGCATTGCGGTCGCAATGATAATGGCGCTCATGGACAGTGACGACATTCCGCACCCTCCCATCGAGGCGATCATCACGATAAATGAGGAAACGGGCATGGACGGCGCCGTCTTTCTTGACACCTCCGTACTCAAGGGTCGCAGAATGATAAACATCGACTCGGAGGACGAGGGCATAATAACTGTCGGCTGCGCAGGCGGCGCAAGAGTCTACGGTCAGTTTGAGCTAAAGAGGACCGAGGGCGAGTACCTCACCGCAAAGCTGACGGTCAGCGGTCTGACCGGCGGTCACTCCGGCTCCGAGATACAGAAGGGGAGAGCCAACTCCAACAAGCTTATGGGTGAGCTGCTGCACGAGCTTTGTGCATTGCAGAATGTGCATCTTGTGTCGCTCGACGGCGGCGAAAAGGATAACGCCATTGCAAATCATTCCGAGGCGGTCATAGCATTCCCGGCAGACGAAGCAGAGCTTGTCCGTCACATTGCAGAGGCTCAGGGTGAACTCATAAAGCTGCGCATAGCAAACACCGACCCCAATGCATATGTTAGCTTTGAAATTCTCGGAAGCGGCGTCATTTCCGTTGCAGACGACGAGTCGGCAGCCTCCGTCATATCCGCCATGTGCAGGGTTCCCGACGGCGTGCAGACCATGAGCGCCGACATCGAGGGTCTTGTCGAAACCTCGCTCAACTTCGGCGTGCTTAGCACCAAGGGCGACACCGTGAGCATGACCTTCTGCCTCAGAAGCTCCGTAAAGCTTGAAAAGGAAGGACTTATAAAGCTTGTCTCCGATGTTATCGTTGACTGCGGCGGCACTGCTGACTGTGGTTCCGAGTACCCCGCTTGGGAATATCGCAAGGACTCTCCGCTGCGTGACGCGGTCGTCAACGCCTTTTCCGCTCAGTACGGCAGAGCGCCCGTGATAAACGTTATCCATGCCGGACTTGAGTGCGGTCTGTTTTCGTCTAAGATAGACGGGCTTGACTGCGTGTCCATAGGACCCGACATCCACGATATTCACACCGTCAACGAAAAGCTTGACATAGCTTCCACCGCAAGGACTTGGACCTTGCTTCTGAACATCTTAAAGGATCTGTAAGCCTAATAGCAAAAGAAAGCACCGCTCGGCGGTGCTTTCTTTTAATGCGAGTGAGTCTGTAAGCCGGGTTCTGTCTTAAACGGTCATCTATCTAAACCCATCGTTGCCGACGGGCTTCAGCCACCTCCCGAGGACGATCGGGCCGATCATCGTGTCCTCCCACGGTGTTGCTCCGGATAGAGTTTACAGCACCGAACTGTCTCCAGCCGGCGAGTGAGCTCTTACCTCACTTTTCCACCCTTACCGATTGCTCGGGCGGTATATTTCTGTTGCACTTGTCCGAGGGTCACCCCTGGCGGGTGTTACCCGTTATCCTTGCCCTGCGGAGCCCGGACTTTCCTCACGCACAGGCTTTCGCCTTATGCCCGCGACCGTTCGGCTCACTCACCGCTTTATTTTATACATTGCCGTCCCTCAAGTCAATAGAATTTTCTTGTTTTTAAGGCTCGATGGAGATATAATATAAAGACTGCAAATAGTGGCATTTGCCCTGCGGTAAAGCTTATGGGAGGCTAATTATGACGCTTTCGGAATATTTCGATACATTACGGGATAAGCGCATCGGCGTTATCGGCATCGGTGTCAGCAATCTTCCGCTTATTGATGCGCTTCTTCGGAGCGGGTGCAATGTTACCGCCTGCGACAAACGCAGCGAGGAAGCCATCGGAGAGGACTATACACGGCTAAAAAAGCTTGGCTGCAAGTTTATGCTTGGCGAGGATTACCTTGAAGCGCTTGACTTCGATCTGATCTTCCGCACCCCCGGGCTAATGCCCTTTGATCCTCACCTTGTCGCCGCAAGGGAGGCGGGAGCCGTTATCACCTCCGAGATGGAGCTGTTTTTCAGGCTCTGTCCATGCCGCATAGTCGCAGTCACGGGGAGCGACGGTAAGACGACGACCACGACCGTCATTTCCGAGCTTTTGAAGGCTCAGGGTTATACCGTACATCTCGGCGGAAACATCGGAAAGCCCTTGCTTTGCGATGTTGACGGCATGAGTTCGGAGGATTTTGCCGTGCTGGAGCTTAGTTCGTTCCAGCTCCACAGCATGACTTGCAGACCGAACGTTGCCGTTATCACCAACGTCTCGCCCAATCACCTCGATAAGCACCTTGATTATCAGGATTATATCGACGCAAAAAGCTCCATATTTCTCGGTCAGCAGCCCTCCGATGCACTTGTTTTGAACCTCGACAACGAGTTTTCGGAGTACTATGCCGCAAAAGCGCCGTCAAAGCTTCGCTTTTTCAGCAGACAGCGTAAGCCCGAAAACGGAGTATATTCGCTTGACGGTGCCGTCATTCGTGTACGAGACGGCAAGGAAAACGTCATAATGCAGAGCGGCGACATTCTTCTGCCCGGAACCCACAACCTTGAAAACTACATGGCGGCGTTTGCCGCAACCGACGGCATAGTATCGGATGAGGTCTGCCGCAGCGTTGCCAAAAGCTTTGCGGGCGTCGAGCATCGCCTTGAGCGTGTGCGTGAGCTTAAGGGAGTCGTCTATATAAACGACTCCATCGGCACCAGTCCCACAAGGACCGCCGCCGGACTTCACGCTCTAAAAACAAAGCCTATCCTCATTGCCGGCGGCTACGACAAGCACATCCCGTTTGACGGTCTGGGCGACGAAATATGTCTGCACGCCAAAGCCCTGTACCTCTGCGGCGACACCTCCGACAAGATAGAAGCGGCGGTCAAAGCCTCGAAATATTACGACGGCTCCCTTGAGATGCACAAATTTGACGACTTTAGAAAGACCGTCGTCGCCGCATCGGAAAACGCCGTTTCGGGAGACATTGTGCTGCTTTCTCCCGCCTGTGCCGCTTTCGATATGTTTAAAAATTTCGCCGAGCGGGGCAGATACTTTAAAGAAATAGTTATGGAGCTTTAATTATGAAGATACAGGATATAAAGCCGGAAGTCTATGAAATGGCCAAAAGCTCTGAGCTTGAGCTTGCCGGGGTCTTTGCGGATATCGACAAGACCGCCCAGCAGAACACGATGAAGGTCATGTCCGCATTTCAGAACAACCGAGTGTCCGAATCCTGCTTTGCGGGTACCACCGGTTACGGATACGACGACCTCGGCAGAGAGACCCTCGACAAAGTGTATGCGGAAATATTTGACACCGAAGCCGCACTCGTGCGCATAGGCTTCGTTAACGGCACCCACGCACTTTCCGCTGCTCTCTTTTCAATGCTCGCCCCCGGCGACACGCTGCTGTCCGTTACCGGACTGCCGTATGACACCTTGAGAAATGCGATCGGTATAAGCGGCGACTGCCACGGATCGCTTAAATTCTATGGAATAAATTATGCTCAGGTTGACCTGAAGGACGGCTCTCCCGATCTTCCCGCCATCAAAGCAGCTCTGTCCGACAAGAGCGTTCGTGCCGTTTTGATACAGCGCTCAAGAGGATACGAAAACAGGCGCTCACTTTCCCCGGAGGAAATAGGGGAGATATGCAGCCTTGTAAAATCCGTTGATTCCACCGTAAACGTCATGGTCGACAACTGCTATGGGGAGTTCACGGCTCTTACCGAACCCACCGATTTCGGCGTTGACCTCATGGCAGGGTCGCTTATAAAGAACCCCGGCGGCGGTCTTGCCCCCACCGGCGGCTATGTTGTCGGCAAAAAGGAGCTTGTGGACAGAGCTGCAATGCGTCTGACCACTCCCGGAATAGGAGGGGAGTGCGGAGCAAGTCTCGGTAACAACAGGATGCTGTTTCAGGGACTTTTCATCGCACCCCACGTCGTTGCACAAGCTCTGAAAACCGCTGCATTCTGCGCTTCGATGATGTCTCGTCTCGGATTTGCCGCATCGCCCGCTGCGGACGAAAAGCGCTATGACATAATTCAAATGCTCACCCTCGGCAGCGCCGAAAACATGAAGCGCTTCTGCCGTGGTATTCAGAGCGGAGCGCCCGTCGATTCATATGTTACGCCGGAGCCTTGGCAGATGCCCGGCTACGACTGTCCCGTAATAATGGCTGCCGGAGCCTTCGTTCAGGGGTCCTCCATAGAGCTGTCTGCCGATGGTCCCATGAAGGAGCCGTATATCGCCTATATGCAGGGCGGCATCACCTATGAATCCGGCAAGCTGGGCATAATGATGGCAGTCAGTGAAATGATGGAATGAGCCTGCATATAATGCATGGGGTGGTTTCATGCATTACAGGCGCAGACGCAGCTCAAGGCTTCCGCTGCTCTTTTTTGCCGCAGCCCTGCTTGCGGCGCTGCTGGTCGGTACATACCAACTGAAAAAACTCTCAACGCAGATAGCGGTCTCCGACGCCGCCGATATGGTCACGGCAACGGTCAACAAGGTCGTGTGTGACCTGATCGATCCCGATGCCTACGATCTCGAATATTTCGTACACTTTGAGCGTGACGGCAACGGCAATGTGACCGCAATCTCCGGAAACATGGCACATATAAACGAATTATCCTCGCAAATACTCAACATGGTGATAGAATCGACCGACACCGATCCTATGATCGTAAAAATCCCGCTCGGCAGTCTCTTGGGGTCAAACCTGCTGATGGGCAAGGGCCCCGACGTCAGCGTTGAGATAAGTATGCTCACATCATCGAGAGTCGATTTCAAAAGCAAGGTCGAGGCGTGCGGTATAAATCAGACCAATTACCGTCTTTACCTTGAAGTCGTTATCGACGTTGACGTGCTGATACCGTGGGGAACGGAAAGTGCGACCGTTCTCACCGAGGTCCTTGTTGCGGACACTGTAATAGTCGGAAAGGTTCCCGAAACATACTTTAGTGTGGAGAAATAATTATGGACGTACAAAAGGAAATAATTGCTCTGAGAAGGGAGCTTGAATACCACAACAGGCTGTACTATGTCGAGGATGCACCCGTCATCTCCGACTACGAATATGATATGATGATGCAGAAGCTCAAGAAGCTTGAAGCCGAGCATCCCGAACTCATCACTCCCGACTCGCCCACGCAGCGGGTCGGCGGCGAGGCACTGAAGGAGTTTTCTCAGGTCAGGCACGAGGTGCCGCTTGAGAGCCTCACCGACGTTTTTTCCTTTGACGAGCTGTATTCCTTCGGTCAGCGCATGGATTCTTCGATCGAAGAAAGGCACCGCTACTGCGTTGAGCCGAAGATCGACGGTCTGTCGATGTCTCTCGAATACGAAAACGGGGTCTTTGTCCGTGGCGCAACACGTGGAAACGGACTTATAGGCGAGGATGTCACCGAAAATCTGCGCACCGTGAGAAGTCTCCCGCTCAGACTTACCGACGCTCCCGAACGGCTCATCGTCAGAGGAGAGGTGTATATGTCCAAGGCGGTGTTTAAGGAGCTTAACGCCGAGCGTGAGATAAACGGCGAACCGCTGCTTGCAAACCCCAGAAACGCAGCGGCGGGGTCTATTCGTCAGCTTGACCCGAAAATCGCCGCTTCAAGGAAGCTTGACATCGTGTGCTTTAATATGCAATATAGCTCCGACCCCGACTTTGACAGTCACGCCAAGACTCTTGACGCCATGAAGCACATGGGTTTTCCCGTTGTGCCGTACAAGGTCTATGAAAGCATCGACGGCTGCTGTGAGCGCATTTCGTGGATCGGAGAGCATCGGGACGAATTTGCATACGACATCGACGGAGCCGTTATAAAAATCGACTCCCTTCCTCAGCGTGCGGCGCTCGGCAGTACCGCAAAGGCCCCGAGGTGGGCGGTTGCATACAAGTATCCACCCGAAAAGAAAGAGAGCCGTGTCATTGACATAGTGGTGCAGGTCGGAAGGACGGGCGTTCTGACGCCGAAGGCCGTCATTGAGCCGGTACGTCTTGCCGGAACCACGGTCACAAACGCAACGCTCCACAATGCCGATAATATCGAGCGTCTCGACATACGCATAGGTGACACCGTGCTTGTGCAAAAGGCAGGGGAGATCATCCCCGAAGTTCTCTCGGTGAACAAGACAAAGCGCCCTGAAAACTCAGTCCCGTACCGTATGCCCGATCACTGCCCTGAATGCGGCGCTCCCGTTATGCGTGACGAAGACGGTGCAGCCATAAGATGCACCAGCCCAGAATGTCCCGCTCAGCGACTTAGAAACCTTGCTCATTTTTCGTCCAAGGAAGCCATGGACATTGACGGACTCGGCATCTCGGTGTGCGAACTGCTCATTGCGGCAGGACTGGCAAACAGCCCTGCGGAGCTTTACTATATGAACGCATCCGACCTTGAAGGACTTGACCGCTTCGGCAAAAGATCTGCGGAGAAGCTGATTGCAGCGCTTGGCAAAAGTAAGGATGCCGGACTTGCCCGACTCCTGTGCGCCTTCGGCATACGTCAGGTGGGTCAAAAGGCGGCGAAAACGCTTGCTGCTCATTTCGGCACATTGGATAAGCTCATCGCAGCGGATAAGGCAGAGCTGTTGTCGGTTCCCGACATAGGCGAAATCACCGCAGACTATATAATCGAATGGTTCTCTCTGCCTCAGTCCAAGCACCAGATTGAGCTTCTGCGGAATGCGGGAGTGTCGTTTGAGAGCAAGGAGACCCTCTCCGATACCCGGTTTGCTGGCGTCACCTTTGTGCTCACGGGTGAACTCAGTGAGTTTACAAGGAGCGAGGCTTCGGCGATCATCGAGCGCATGGGAGGCAAGGTTTCTTCCTCGGTCTCGAAAAAGACCGGCATCGTGCTTGCCGGAGAAAACGCAGGCTCTAAGCTAACAAAGGCAAACGAGCTTGGCGTCAAGGTCATAAGCGAAGAAGAATTTAAGGAAATGATACGCTGATAATGTGAAAAAGCCACCCATTGGGTGGCTTTTTCACATCTTTACCCCGATGCGCATATTATGTTGTGCAAAGGAGGAATCCACAAGCGTGAACAATAAATGCAACTATAAGCAGGGTTCATTGTCCGAATGCTCGCCGCTTGCGATGGCATATGTGCCGCTTCAGGAAAGCGTAAATCCGTCATACAAGACGGGCGAGGCGTTATCAAGAGGCACTCTTTTCCCCGGACTTGACCTGCCCTTTATGAATATGGTCAACACAGGCGATCTTGCCGGCACTCCGCTCGGTGAGCTGATGGCGCTTGACTTTGTCGAGCAGGAGCTTGCACTGTACCTCGACACCCACTCAAGCGACCAGGAAGCCTTTGAGATGTACAAAAGCGTTTGCGCCCTTGCTCAGGAGGCAAGGGAAAGGTACACCACGCAGTACGGTCCCGTAAGCCGCTGTGACGTAAGTCAGTGCAAGTCATATACATGGCTCAAAAACCCGTGGCCGTGGGACTATAAAGCGGGTATGGAGGGCTAAATATGTTTGTATATGAGAAGAAGCTGCAATACCCGGTAAAAATCGCAAACCCGAATCCGGCGCTTGCGAAATTCATTATCTCACAATACGGCGGTCCAGACTGCAAATAGTGGTTATAATCAGATGTAAAAATAAAGGGCGAGGTTTTGCTTCTTCTTTTCGTATACGATACGAGAGAGGATTGAACGCAAAGCCTCGTTCTTTGCGTTTTCTGCAACAGTAGGATTTTTTATAAGCTCAAGGACTGCCGAGACTTTCTTTGCGTATTCTATCGGATCAAATTTCTGGACGTTTTTTTCTTCATTCGCCTGCTGCCGCAGGGATTCTATTTCTTCAAGGATCCTTCTTTTCTTCTCGGCGTACTCCTCCAAAGTATCAATTCCTGCTTCATACGCCTGCTGCACACGCCCAAGCTTTGTTTGCTCAGCAGATATTAGCTTTTTGTAGTCTCGCTCCGAAGCTCTTTTTGTTGTGTTTTCGTCAGGATCGAGGGCAAAGTCAAGGTTGTCAACCGAGTATTCCAAAGCTGATATTACGGCAGCATTGGCCTTTGAAACCGAAAGGCTATGAGAAGTCTTGCACTTACCACGGTTGTAATTGTGGCACTGCAGCGAAGGACACGCCAACGACTGGTAAACCAACGTGGCGCCGCATGAGCTGCAATGAACAAGCCCTTTAAGCATAAATTGCACCGGTTGCCCTGGACGTTGATGTTTGCGATAGGCTGCCTTGAGCTGCTTTAGGCGTCCCTGTGTTTTTTCCCATGTTTCCATGTCAATAATTGCATCGTGGAGACCGTCGACGATCATGTTGCTCGGATCATCGTATTTGCGCCTCGATGCCTTTCTGCCTTCGGGCGACCATCGAATCTTTCCGATGTAGAGCGGGTTATTCAGCATATACTCAACAAAGCGGTTATCCGGCAGTCCTCCTCTGCCAGTCCTCACTCCGTGGTCCGCAAGGTGTGCTGCAATCTGCCGCATCCCCATGCCGGAGCTGAAGGACGAAAACACCCAACGCACCCAATCAGCGTCCGAATTTGGGTAATAGCGCTTTTCTTTTAGATCGTAGCCGAAGGCCGGATGACACACAGGCTCACCACGGGAAACCTTTTCAATCATGCCACGCTTTACCTCCCCGGCAAGACGTATGCTGTAATACTCATCCATCCATTCTATAATTCGTTCAATGAGCGATGCAAAGGGACCGTCCGGCAGCGGCTCACTTATGCTGATTACTCCGATGCCTGCTTTCTTCAAGAGGGACTTATAGACTATTGCCTCCTCTTGATTACGTGCAAAACGAGAAAACTTCCAGAGCAAAATTGAATCAAAGGGAGGCTCCTTCTGCTTTGCAAGAGCGATCATTCGCTGAAAGCTCTCACGCTTCCTGGCATTCCTGCCGGAAACACCATCGTCAGTAAACACAAATTCATCCGGCACCAAGAAGTCGTTGTTCTTTGCGTATTCTCGGATCAGCTTTAACTGGCTGTCGAGAGAATACTCATCCTGCTCCTCCGTCGATACACGGAGATATGCTGCTGCTATCTTCATCAATTACCCTCCTTGCATTGCTGCTTGGATTCTACCACCATTATCAGGAAAGTTCCACAGCAATGAAAAATTTTGACTTTTTGTATGATAGTGATGCGGTAAAATTGTGCGATATGCTTTATATCTTTTCCCATAGCATCGGTTAATACCATCATAGTAGTATTGTACCAACTTAGTGGTATTCACTGTTAAAATAATGTAAAAGGGTTATAATGTGAACAATGGTAAACAGAGTTAAATTATACCGAATAATGAAAAACATGAGGCAGTCCGACTTAGCTATTATGGCCGGATGCAGTCAACAGGAGATAAGCGCCGTTGAAAAGGGGACCATAGTTCCCACTGTATATGTAGCGTTGTGCATTGCAAGAGCACTTGATAGAAAGGTGGATGAGTTGTTTATGTTAAAGGAGGAGAGATGAGTAGAGACGAGCTTATTGGCGCCATTCACAGGCTGTTAGAAAACGCAAATGTAAAAGCACTGAAAAAAGTGTACATATTCGTTTTGAACACAGTATGAGAAAAGCAGCGGAGCTTACTGCTCCGCTGCTTTTCTGTGCCGTTGAGCTCTCCTGAAGCCTTTTCGTTCGGCTTGCTTAATTGAGTCAGCGTAAAACTCTCCGGCCGCATAGTCAATCTGAACCTTATCATATTGTTGGTCAAACGGCAGGTGATATATTCTTTCACCCGTGCTGCCGATATTGCATTTTATGAGCGGGTAATCAGGAAACTGCGCATTTTCCTCGTACTTTATGCCAATGCGTTCTGCGACTTCTTTCGATTTATCAGACAAGCCGCAGGTTGCCAGCAGCAGACCGTATACATTTTGGGATTTATTATCAACCGAGTAGTCGGTTACAGTACCGAACAACTGATAAATGTGCTTTTCGTGAATTGTTTTCTGCGGCGCCCAACGTTTGCACTGAATGATAATAACATCGTTGCCTTTAGATGCATATAAGTCTCGTCCGAGATCAGCTAAACCGTTGAGTGCTCCATAACAGACGACCTTGTAGCCCTGTTTTTCATAGAGATAGCACACATATCTCTCGTAGTCTCTGCCCGCCTCCCAGTTGCTGCGCTTTCTTCGCTTGTAGTTATCAAGGGCGAGTTGGAATTTTTCTTCTCTCGGCAGAAGGGCGTACTCATCTTGCGTCAGCCATTTCCTAATGCTATCGTATTTCGGGTCGGTCTCAAGCTCAGGAAGCTCCTCAAGTGCTTGCGGAGTATCTTCCGCCGTAAACTCACAAAGGGCAGGAAGGTTAGGGAAAAACGATTCGTACAGCGTCACAAGGCTCTCATTATACTTTGCTTTTTCTGCCATCGCTCGCATTTCGCTTTTGTAGTTCTTCTTGATTTCAGATGCCGATTTGTGAGCGGGATGCACTCTTGCGGTCAAATATACAAGAACCCTATCTGTGAACATATCGTAGTAGTCGCCGTACATTTTTGCAATCCATGTGGGATTATAACCGTGCGACTTCAGCTTTGTTAAAAACTTTGTGTAACAATCATTGTTATAGTTTTTTATCTCGGTTCTTTGCTGCTCCAATTCCAATAAAGCTTTTTCAAGCGCCTTTCTTTCTTTCGCAAGATCTGCTTTATCCCTGTCAAGCTTTTCTTCTTCACGAATGTATGCCTGCAAAGCTCTTTCAGCCTTATCGGTGTTCATATAGCTGATTGCACCCATGTGAATTGCCAACCTGAACATATGCTTGCAGGGCTTATGATTAAACCGGAAGTCTTTGCAGGTACAGGATTCAAGCGTGACCTCGTATACCTCACCGCTTTGACCTTTTACCTTTGCGCACACATCCGGCACCGAGAGCAGCGACATTGATTTGTCAGTGAATGCATTCATAAACCGTTCGTCTTGAATGATATTCCCGGAAGAAATATAGCGAAAGACGTCAGACTGAGCAAAAGGGGAGTGGTATGCAAATTCCCTCATAACTGAGCGGAATTGCAAATTTGCCTCTTTCCCAATATCGCTTTGCAGTAGGAAAAGCTGATTTCTACAATCCGAAAGCTGCTTCTTGCAATTCGAAAGCTGTTCTGCGAGGAGCCTCTGCTCTTGCAATGCCTTTCGAACCTTCTCTCTTTCGTCTTGAAGGTCCTTGCGGAGCCTTTGAATTTCATCCTTTTTAAAATAAATTGTAACTATTAAGATAACAATTACAATGGCAAGAATAATTGCAAGTCTTGTGCAGTTAATCTCTCTCACTTCTCTCTTACAATATAGTAAAAATTTATCATAAAGTACAGAAAAGAGCAAGAAAAAAGACAACAGGAATTAAAACCTGTTGTCTTTTTTATGCCCCGAAGGTTTCTTGAGCCTTTTTTTCAAGCTCGTCGAGGAGCTCCGGGGAGAGCCGTGAGAAGAAGAGAAGCAGCTTCCTCTGATATACGGCTTTCTCGTTCTTCAGAGTTCTGCCGACGTATGCAGCGATCTCTTCGTCAACATCAAGCTGCAAGAACATTTCACCTTCGCCGGTGCGAAGCCAGTTTTCATTAACATTGAACTCTCGGCAAATTGAAATCATCACTTGTTTTGTGAGCTGACGATGACCGTTTTCAATATTTGAGACTGCAGAACGGGTTAAACCAATTGGTTTTCCAAACTCTTCAAGAGTTAACCCAAGCACCTTACGAAGCTGATTAATTCGCTCGTTCAATGGAAAAGCCTCCTTTCTGTAGACAGAATAGCATATTCAAATTTGGAAGTCAACAAATTTTGTTCACAAAGAAAACAAAAGCTCTTGACAAAGTATTCATAGTGTACTAATATGTACACAAGGAAAACAAATATAATTTCTCTTAAACGTTAAAGGAGGTGAGCAGGATGGATAGCAGGACAAGACTTCAGATCGACCGCATTTCCGAGCTTTTTGGCAAGATGACCGATGAGCAGAAGGCGATTTTCGTCGCATACGGCGACGGTCTGCTTATGGCTTCGGAGCTGATTGCAAGCGGCGCATAAAAATGCGGAATAGGGACACGCTGTGTCGAAATATAATCCAACGAAAGGGGAGAGGGCGCATGGCAAAAGGCCTTACATTTACCTGCTACATATCAATCGAAGGGCGTGAACCCGTGCTTATGGACACGCTTACCGCAGAGGAAAAGGCTTATTGCCTCAAGAAGATGTCCGAGAATCTCAGCAAAAACATGAGTGCATATTACACCCAACACCCGGAGGAGTACCGCTATGTATAAGGGAAGAAGCTGCTGGCTGTGCGGCAGGAACGGCACTGCCGATCCTTTGGACAAGCATCACATATTCGGCGAAGCAAGCCGACGTAAAAGCGAGAAGTACGGACTGGCGGTTTACCTCTGTCATCATCGCTGCCACATATTCGGACCGAAGGCGGTCCACAACAACGCCGACACTATGGAGGAGCTTCACAAGTTCGGGCAGCTCAAAGCCATGAGAGAACAGGGTTGGAGCGTCGAGGAGTTCATTATGGAGTTCGGAAAGAACTACCTCGACCCGGAAGACCTTGAGGAGCTGTATGCAGAGGACCCCGAATGCGAGAGCGGCTTCTATATCACCGACGGGGAGCTGCCCTATTAAGAAAGGAGGGGAGACGATGCTTTTCTTCTGTGATGAATGCATAAAGCTTTTCACAGATGCCGGATTCGGCGTCGAGCGGGACAGGGAGATACCCGAAAGGACTGCCAAGTGCGACGGATGCAACCGGCTGTGCCGGGTGAAATCGGTATATCTGAAGAGAGGAGATTAAAAATGAAAAAACCGTATCTCTGCCCGGAGCGGGAGAGCTGCGAAGCGTGCTGCAGCACCTGCGCATTTGGCAAGGCGTTCACAAAATGCGGCAGAAAAATAGCAAAGTTGGAGCGGCAGAGAACCGCTCTTGAGAATCAGCTGAATAAATACAAGGCTCTCGGAACCGTTAAGGAACTCCGAGAGGCAATCAAAACACTGTACACATAAGGAGGAAAAATGAAAATCGACTTTAAACCTACGGGCCTGTGCCGAACGTTGGATTCCTTGGGCAGGGTGGTAATCCCTAAGGAATTCCGTGATATGAACGACATGAAGCCCGGAGATAAGCTCGCAATATTTGCGGACAAGCAGGGGAATCTCCTGTTCATGCCGGCAAAGAATTTGGAGGAGTTCGGCTTATGAGAAAGCTTCTTTGCAGCCTCGTGCTTCTCCTCACCGTCGCCGCAGCAAGTTCTATGACAATGATGCCGCACGAAGAAGGCGTTCAGACAGACGCATACTCTGTAACTCCGGCAGCGCAGGAATGCAATGTGCAAGTTGTCGGCAAGTTAAAAAACTCCGAGAACGCAATGCTTGAGGCGCTTGCGGATGCTGAAATGAACGAACCGTGGCAAGTTAAGCACTACTACCCGGAGATTCCTCTGACTGCCGAGCTGCAGGACGTGCTGTTTGACGCCTGCGACGAATACGGCATTGACTACGCTGTAGCTCTCGGTCTGATTGAGACCGAAAGCTGCTTTAACAGCATGGCTTTTAATCCTGCCAGTGGGTGCTACGGGCTGTGCCAGCTCAACCCCACGTATTTCCCTTCGGGGCTTTCCCCTGCGGACAACATCCGGCACGGTATGAAGTATCTTGCTCATCAAATATATTCCTACGGCTCGATCGAAGCAGCACTGACGGCATACAACGCCGGGCATGATACCGGGAACAGGAGCTATGCACGAGCGGTCCTCGCCTGTGCGTCGGAATGGGAGAACATACTGTGAAGCACGGGAAGTTACCCACGGTGAGACAGAGAAAGCTTATAAGCGAATGGTCCCTCCGTTGGCAGGACTGGCTTGTGGTCAAGGATCTGCCCAACAGCATGATAGTCCGGCACAGATACACATCCGAAGTGCGGGTAATTGAAAAAGCCGCCCGGTGACTGCAACACCGAACGGCAGAGAATTTAAGGGCTCAAATCCTCGCCTTGATTATACCACAAGGCGAGGATAAATCAAGGAGAAATTATGAACGAATACTATGAAAAGGCCTGCGAGCGTCTCGACAGCGAGTGCAAAAGCGGCAAGTTCGATAAATACGGTAACGTAATGAAAGCGGCTGTAAGAGATGCCCTAAAGGAGTTCTGCAGCCAAGATGCCGAGTTTTCTCAGGCAATCGTGCAGGGAGGGAGCTTCTCGGACTGCATGGCGGCTGTCGGCAAGAAGGTTAAAAACAACGGCATATCCGATCTCACCGCTTACAGCGCCGCTGCCGGCTTCTATTTCCCCGGATCAAAAGTGAAGTTTGAAATGCGCATAGAGCTGTGCGAGCATGAGCAGAAAGAGGCACGAAGCGACGTGCTTATAGATCTGTCGGATTTTCTGTGAGGCAGCGCTATGAGCTATGGAATAATGGATGCGGCGCCGCCTCCGACGCTTGAACAGTTTCCGGCAATTGACTCCGCTTCGGTGACGAGGCAGATAAACCGCTATTTTACGCCCTATGTTTTCTTTGAGAATCACAAGGGCAGCATTGAGCTTTGGACCTCATGCTGTATGAAGCATGGGAGTATGTCTACTCCGCCTCGCACAGTGACTACGGTTGAGTATGAGTTGCTCTATAACAAGCACAACGAATATGTTACCTGCCCGTATTGCGGGGCGAGGGCAAAGTACAAAAACGCCAAAAAACTCGGCAAAAAGAAAAACCTCGAAGAATACAAGCCTGTTGTGCTGCTCTCCGAAAAGGACGGCGATATATATGCGAGGGCATACTGGAGCCGCAAAAAATATACGGTGCTCGACGAAGCCCCGAAGTTCTATCTTGTCAATGCGTACCATTTCACGCCCGGACGAGCGACATGGTACTTTGAACCCGAATACAGCAGCAAGGCGCAGAGCATAAGCGGCAACTACGACCCTGTACACAGAGTTGTTACCGAACCTTTCACCAAAGGGAGCTGGCTTTGGTGGAGCTATGTTCCGTATGTTGTGCTTGGCACTGAAGCAATCAAAAAGAGCGCTTTCCGATACTGCGGATACGAAGAGTTTGAGCATGGCATAAAGGCAGAATGGGGGCTTGAGACCGTACAAACTCGAAGCGAAATGATGAAGTATCTTGCCGCCGCAAGCATATACCCAAGGCAAATAGAGATGCTGCAAAAAACCGGCTTTGAGGATATTGTATTTGATCTTGTCTGCGGCAGGAAAAAGAATAAAGAGATATTTGACTGGAGCAAAAGCAATTATCTTGATGCGTTTGGTCTCACAAAGCCGGAAATGAGGGCCTGGCGTGAGTCCGGAGCAGAGATGAAGTGTATTGCCTTGTACAAAAAACTGCGCCGAGCGGGAGTGCCGGAGAGCTTTGAAAACCTTGAATATCTGCTGCCGCAGCTTGGCTGCATAAACGAGCAAGAGTTCTTTCAAATCTGCTGCCGGCAAAAAGTCAAACCGACGAAATTGAAAGGATACCTTTCGGAAGGTCAAATTGACGCAGTGAATTTCCAGATATACAAGGATTACATAGAAATGGCAGGACAGCTCGGATGGGACCTCGGTAACGAAACGGTAAAGCTCCCTAAAAATTTGCACCGCAGGCACGATGAAGCAATCGCCGAAATAAGCGCCAAAGCATTATGGGACGGACTTGAAACCACCGGAGCAAAGCTCGCTCGCCGAATGATGAAGTACAACTTCGAAATGGGAGACTACTTCATCCGTTGTGCTGGCAGTGCAGCGGAGATAGTCAGCGAAGGAAAGACTCTTCAGCATTGTGTCGGTGGCTATGCGCAGCGGCACATGGAAGGCAAGCTTACAATACTATTTCTGCGGCGCAAGGATGAGCCAAACAAAAGCTTGTACACAATCGAAATGCACGGGAATACGCTTATTCAGATCCACGGATATCAAAACGATAGAGGTGCATCGGCGCCCATAATAACAATGGCATGGATGCTCGATCCGTGGCTTGACTGGATATCGAAGGGCAGCAAAAGAGACGACGAGGGCAGGCCTAAACTGCCTAAGAAAAAGGAGGCAAAAACGGCATGAACGACATTGTTAATGCTCAATTTAGGGATATATCCACTATTACCACGGAAATAAAGATGCTTCAGCGCCAGACTGAACGTCTTGTGTTGGAATACGCTATTGAGGTTGGACGCAGGCTCTGCGAAGCAAAAGAGCTTTTGCCTCATGGTGAGTGGGGCAAGTGGCTGAAGGAGGAGGTTTCTTTCTCTCAGAGTACCGCAAACAATCTTATGAAGATCTATGATGAATATGGCACCGCTCAAAGCTGCCTTTTTGGTGCTACGGCAAATTCCCAAGCGCTTGGGAATTTGAGCTACACCAAGGCTTTGAGCCTCCTTGCGATACCCGAAGATGAGCGGGAGAGCTTCGCAAAGGAGCACGATGCGGAGAACATTTCGACGAGGGAGCTGGACCGACTTATTAAGGAAAAACAGGAGGCGGATGCCGAGAAGGACACTGCTCAGCGCCGCTTGGGAGACCTTGAAGTACAGCTTGACAGAACAAAAAAAGAGCTTTCTGCGGCGAAGGACGCCGAGAAGCAGGCAACCGACCGCCTGAAGGCAACGGATGCGCAGGCTCAGGAAGCCGAAATGCGCCTTACGGCAGATCTTGAAGCCACAAAAAAAGCCAAGGAAAAGGCCGAAGCAGATTTGAAAGCCGCTAAGGAGAAAAATAAAAAGCTTAAAGAAAGCCATGAGGCAGAGCTTAAAAGACTCCGGGAGAATCCTGGGATCTCGAAGGAGGTAGAAGAGAAGCTTCGTGTCGAGGCAGAAGCCAAAGCTGCGGAGACTATCAAGAGGGCTGAGCGGGAGCTGAAAGAGGCAACGGAGCGGGAGGAGGCATTGCGCAAGCAGCTTCAGCTTGCTGCTCCCGATACTGCCGTGTTCAAAATGCTCTTTGCCGCCGTGCAGGAGGACTATAACAAGCTGACGGGCTGCCTTTTGAAAATACGAAGCGATTCCCCTGAGATGGCCGAGAAGTTCTCTGCCGCAATTCGTGCGGTACTGAACAAATTTATGGAGGCTCTGTGATGGCAACGAAGATGAGCTATAAACAGGTGGTGCATTGCAATGACTGCAAATGGAGCTACGACGAGATAAGCGGTCTGTGCTGCTCTTACGGCGTTTGCGTTGACTGCATCGTGCCGCCGGACTTTTACTGTGCCTATGGCGAGAGAAAGAACGGTGATAAGAGTGAAAATTGATTTTAAAATTGACGAGAGGTCCGCCCGTCTTGATGCCTGCGGGAGTGTTAGGGATATGGCTTACGCAGTAAGCGCTTTTACAAATGTGCTCTATAACAGGCTCCGGGTATATGGAACTGAACAAGCAGCCTGCTTTAAAAGCATGGTTCGACGGCTTATATCCGACGAGGCACATACATGGGAGGGAACTCTCGGCAAAAACGGAGCGACCATTGGGTTTGATCCTGAAGAATTACGAAAGGAGGCAGAATTGTAATGAGCGAATTATACGGCGTCTGCAAATTCTGTGGGCAGGTAACGGCAAGCCCGGAATGGATAGATGATCAAGTTGATGCTGATGCGTGGGCTACGGAAAACTGCGATTGTCCCGGAGGTCTCACCGAGAAAAAGCGCAAAGAGACAATCGCCGCAGCAAAGGAACGGGTCGACGATCTTTTTGGCGCAGATTGTGAGGATTATGGGTTCCCGGAACGCTTTGGAACGGACCGTGTGGACTTTCTCAAGGCAATCACTGACGCAGTGGGGCATGAATTGCTTGACGGCGCAAAGCTCAACTTTGCCTGCAAGGGTACGGCAGAGATCAAAAGAACGGCAGACGGAAAAATCAAAGTTGTCCGCACTATCGGACGCAAATGTACATTGGAGGCATGATTATGAACATCAGGGGGAGGCTCCAGCTTGCCGCCGTTACTCAGTACATAGACGAACTTGAAAAGGATAAGAGAGCCTTAATCGAAATCCTCAAAGGAGGCATCGACGGCGGCTTGTGCAGGCACTGCACCCATATGCCTAAACCTGTGCAGTGCCACGAGGCAGAGCTTGATTGCGCATTGTGCCGCAGCTCCTGCAAGTGCAAAAGCTGCACGGTATCTCACAGCAATTTTGAATGGAAAGGACGATCAGAATGAATAGCTGCAATAAATGCCCGGATGTAAGAATCGAAGACTGGCCCAAGGGCAGGACCGCCTTGAGGTGTTTTAACGATCACGCAACTCCGCCCGGACGGGTGATTGACGTCCACAGTCGGGCAAGCCTTCGTGACGTCGTACCGCCTATGATCTGTCCGAGAAGGGAGGGTCGCAGACATGGAGAAGAAAGTTAACTGGAAGACGGCGGAGCTTGCACTTTGTCGTTGCATCGCCGAGCTGCTTCTGCAAGATCGAGCAGAGTGCAATTTGAAAGTACGCTTAAAGCTGGAACCGCTTCTCAGGCGCTTTAATGCCGGCGAACGAAGCGAAGATCTGTATATTGACATCATGGAGGCGACGAAGTGAGGACGTTTACTTGCGCAGATTGCGGAGGAATTTTTGAGCGGCGTGCCGGAAGTCAAAAATACTGCTGCGGCTGCGCTGAGAAGAGGAAAAGCAGCGCATACCGCAATAAAAAAGCAAAGGAGCAGGAGGAAAGCCGTCGGCAAGTGCACTCGGCGTCGATGCCTATGGAGACGATCGGATTTGATACCAAGGGGAAAAGCCTTGCTCTGATCAACGCCGAAGCTAAAGCGCTCGGTATGAGCTACGGAAAATATGTCTGCGCCATTCGGAGCGGGAGCATTGAGCAAAGGCTTATCGCAACAGGGCTTTCTCCTCAGCAGTGGAGAGCCAAGCTTAGAGAAGCAAGGAAAATTTTTTGTATATCGAAAAGGAGGAGCAAATTATGAAGAAGCTGTTTATCAGCTGTCCGATGAGAGGCAGAACGGATGAAAACATCCGCCAGAGCATGGAAAAAATGCACAGAATTGCGGAGGCTACGTTTGGCGAACCGCTCGAAATGATTTCGAGCTACATCTCTGAGGATGCACCCGAAGCCGCAAACAACCCCATATGGTATCTCGGACGTTCTCTGCAGCTGCTCTCAGAGGCCGATTTCTTTATCGGCATAACGGATGCTTGGGAGATCAGTGGTTGTTACGTTGAATCACAAGTTGCAGCACGGTATGACATACCGACAGTGCTTGTTGAAAAAAGGCATGTAGCACCCGATCTGGTGGAAGTGTCGCACTGGGGTGTAACACCTTGTAACGGATAAAACATCGGCGGCGGAATCGTATATTCCGCCGCCAAACCAAATGTTTTGGATAGAGCGTCGATTTTCCGGCGCCGTATCGAAAATATTTGTACCTTATAAAATCAGACTTTCTGCAATTCTTTATATAAACGTGCGCACGCACGCACGTTTCTGATTAGACTTTTTAACGGCTAACATTTCGACGAGGGAGAAAGGCATGGTAAGAATGGAATACAAAATCATATCAGGAAGGACGATCGAGACGAGACAGTGCTGGATGCCGGCACGGTCCTCGGCACCATTCAAGAAGAAAAGAGCTCCCAGGGTGTGTGGACATACATCGCTCAAAAAAATCGGCGCCAACGAGCGGGACGCGATCCGCCGCCTCGCTCGTATCATTAACTGCAATTTCGGCTGCGGAGATCTATGGATCACTTTGAAGTATTCCGACGATCGCCTTCCCGCAAGCTATGAAGAAGCAAAAAAGGAAATCACCAAGTTTTTGCGAAAAATTCGTACCGCATACAGAGCCGACACCGGGAAAAATCTTCGATACATAATCACTACGAGCCAGGAAAACCCTCGCACGGGAGAAAAAGCTCGCCTTCATCACCACATCGTGATGGATCGAATTGCATACGAGTTTCTCTGCCGCCACTGGCCGCAGGATGAGATAAGCTACACGATAATGGACAACCGTGGAGATCATACGGCAATGGCTCGCTACATGATCCAAAATGCCCCGAAGGAAGCGGGCAAAAAGAAATGGAGTACAAGCCAAGGGCTCAAAAAGCCGATATATACCGAACCTGAAGCAATAGCAAGCATAGGTAAGATAGAGCCTCTCGTAGGCGCTGAGATAAAAGAGAATATGCTTATTCAGGATGCCGACAGCGGAATCGAAACCGCATATATGCGCTGTGTTGTAGATATACCCCCGGAGGTTCGGGGAAATACGGTGATATTCCCGAAAAAGCGGAGAAGGAAAGGATTATCCGACCCGACCAACGTGCGTGTGCACACACGGAAACAATAAAGGCGGGGGTATAAATGGCATTTAAAAAGCTTCGTGGAGTAAACATTCCGGCAAAAAAACAGCTCCTCATCAGGGCAATATGCCTCAATTACGACGATCGTCCCAAATGGGAGCAGAAAAAAATTGAACGCCTCTGCGATATGTGCGGAGGCGGGTATTCTGCTGCGCTTTTTGAGGCGATGACTACAGAAAAAAGCATCCCTCAAATCTCAATGCAGTACTTTGTGAGCGAAACAGTGCTTTATGATATAAGAAAAAAGTTTTATGAAAGGTGGACAAAGGAATGAGAGATTGCGGTAAAATCTGCGTACTTGGCACAAATTACAGAATCATGCTTCAGAAAGTCGAGGAAAATTCAAAGCTTGAGGGCAACAATGGTATAGCAGAACTGTATAACAGGGAAGTTATCGTCAGGACCGGCTACGAGAGCGACCCATTAACGTTCGAGAACATTGAAAGCTTTAAGTATAAGGTTCTTAGGCATGAGTTGTTCCACGCTATATTCCACGAAGCCGGGCATGACGACTACTGCGAAGACGAAAAGCTTGTTAATGCCCTTGCAGTAATGTGGCCGAAAATTAAATCGGTGATGGACAGTGCAAGCCTCGTTGATCTGAGCCATGAAGAATAAAAGTCCGTGATAACAGAACGCCTTCGGGATTTATCGTTAAATCAGCGATAGAGAACGGAGGCGCTTTTATGGCACGATCTAAGAACAAAAGACCCGTCGGCGCACCGAGGACATTTTCGACGCCTGACGCTCTTAAAAAGTGCGTAAACAAGTATTTTGCAAGCATAAGCAGAATTGTACCTGTGACGGAGCGGGTGGTTGTTGACTACAGCGAAGACGGTAAGGCAATTTACGAAGACCGTCCCGTACTGAATATGCTTGGCAGGCAAGCCGAAAAAATTGAATATATAGAAAAACCCAGTATACAGGCACTTTGCGTGTTTCTGGGAATCTGCAAAGATACTTGGGCGGAATACTCCAAACGTGAGAACTATGATAAGGTCTGCGCCGCCGCAAAGCTTGAAATGGAGCGGGACAGAGTTGCAAGGCTCGGCAGCGGAAAGGGCGATCACGGAATAGAGTTCGATCTCAAATACAACTTCGGTTGGACTGAGAGTATCACCATTGATGCCGGAGAGAAAATGCAGAAAGCCATGGAGACGAAGCCCGCAAGCATGGAGGAACAGTTGGAGCTGCTTCGAAAGCTTGGGCTTAAACTTCCGGGAGAAGAACCGTGATAAACATCGAGCGTGCTTATAGTGCTGCCCTTTGGTATCAGCGGCTCTTGCAGAGAAATAACGAAACATTTGTACCTCTGTTTTTTGATAAGCACCGTTATCTTGTATGCATGGGTGGCGGCGGCAGCGGCAAAAGCATTTTCGCAGGATACAAGATTCTTGAACGGTGTGGTACCGAGGCGGGGCATCGCTGGCTCGTCTGCCGTAAGGTAGCCAACACTATACGCAAAAGCTGCTTTGATCAGCTTGTAGGGCAGATAAGCAAAGAAGGCAATGAAGATATTGAGGAGCGGATAGAACGCATATACAGGGGAGATATGCGGATCGTTTTTAAAAACGGCAGTGAAATAATGTTTGCGGGCCTTGATGATAACGAGAAGCTCAAATCCATTTACGGCATCACGGGTATATGGATCGAAGAAGCCTCGGAGATTTCTGAGGCTGATTTCAATCAGCTCGACATTCGCCTTCGTGGTGTGCCGATAAATTATCAGCAAATAATTATAACCTTCAACCCAATATCCATTTTGCACTGGCTTAAAAAGCGCTTTTTTGATTGCGAGCATTTGCCTAAGGAGGAGCGGGATAAGATTCACACTCACAGAAGCACTTACAAAGATAACCGCTTTCTGCCTGCGGAGAACATCTCCGTTCTGGAAGGATTTAAATACACGGATCCATACTACTACGGCGTTTACTGCTTAGGGGAGTGGGGCGTACTGGGCAAGAGCGTATTCGATAAGGAAAAGGTATCGAGCCGACTTGCCTTACTTAATAACGCCCCCGCTGATAAGGATAAGGGATACTTTGACTATATCGACTACGGTACAGGAATCAAGGGGGTTACATGGCACTCCGATAATATTGACGGATACATAACCATATATGCGCCGCCTCTTGAGCGGCGTCATTACGTCATTGGCGGTGATACGGCGGGTAATGGCAGTGACTGGTTTATTGCACAGGTGATTGATAATAAAACAGGCGAACAGGTTTGCGTCTTGCGTAAACAATACGACGAAGATTTGTACGCAAAGCAAATGTATTGTCTTGGCATATACTACAACACTGCGCTCATCGGCATTGAAACGAACTACTCTACATACCCGGTGATGGAGTTGGAGCGGCTCCGCTACCCAAAGCAATATGTGCGTGAGAGCTTCGATAACTTTACGCACAAGCCGAAGAAGAGCTTCGGCTTTGCTACTACCGAAAAGACCCGACCGGTAATTATCGCAAAGCTCATTGCTTGGGTGAGAGAAGACACAAACAGCTTGAACGATAGGACCACTCTTGAGGAGATGCTCACTTTTGTTCGCAACGAAAACTTCAGAGCGGAAGCCGAAAGCAACGCTCACGATGACTGCGTTATGGCGCTTGCCATAGCGAACTACATTAGAGATCAGCAGGAGTTTGATGATGAACCATTAAGCGCCGAGCTCGTATCGTGGACATCGGATATGTGGGAGGACTACGACAATGCCAAAGATGAAACAAAACAGGAGCTTATCAGAATATGGGGCAATCCCAAGGCAAGATAAAACGCACGGAAATCCGTGCGTTTTCCGTGCGTTTTTTGTTTTTTCAATATCCAAAAGTCCGTGATAACGGAACCCCTGACCGTTAGATAATCAAAACATGGAGTAATCCAAATATCGAGAAGGAGGTAAGGTCATGGCAGACAAAAACTTCATTCATCAGCGTGGCAATACGGGTACCCAGGATATAAAGGCACCCAGTGCCGGCAAGAAGAAGGCAAAGCCTACCGTGGTACGGGGCAAAGATCTCCGCCACGGCAAGTAAGCCACGGACCGAAAATGCATGGATAACGAAAACAATTCTGCGGCAGCAGCAGAGGAAGTAACTCAGGTTACAGGCGGACAAGAGCCGGAGATCGCCGCCCCGGCAGAATCAGCGGACGCCGAAGGTGAAAAAGCGCAGGAGATCACCGAACCTGCCGGAGCAACAGGCGAAACCCAAACCGAACCCATGAGCAGCGAAGAACGCCATCAGCAGGCACAGGCACGGCGTGAAGCACAGCAGCTTGAAGCCCAACGCAGGCAGGATGCGGAAATCGACAGAAGGGTTCAGGAGGAAATCGACAGATTCGTTGCCAAGCAGCAAAAAACCAACCCCAAAACCGGGAAGCTCATCACCACCAAGGCCGAGTACGACGAGGTTCAAGCAGATGCACGTCGTCAGAAGAGAGAGGATGCCCTGAAGAAAGCGGGGCTGGATCCCTCGGTTATTGAGGAAATGATAAACGAGCATCCTGATGTCAAGGCGGCAAAGGCTGCACAGGCGGAAGCCGAAGCAGCAAAGAACAGATATGACAAGCTTACAAGAGAAGAAGCGGCACGGGAAGAACTGCGCAAGATTCAGCGCATAGATCCGAATATCAAATGCGCCGAAGATCTCATGGCGCATCCCAAGTATGCTGAAATTCGCAGGCTTGTACAGGAAAACAATCACACGATCGCAGATGCCTTCGATATTGCAACCAAAAATGATAGAGCGACGCAGGCCCAGGTAAGGGCGCAAAGCTCTGCGGCTGCCGTAAAGGGAAGCAAAACTCATATGGTGGCAGCTTCAGGATCGAGCACCGGAGGAAATGAAATTGTCTCCGTTCCGGCGCACATTGCAGCAATGTATCGCAAAGACAATCCGAGGCTCAATGACGAACAGATAAGGGCCAAGTACGGCGCATATCTGCGATTTATAAAGAAATGAAAGGAAAAATGAAAAATGTTTAAACTCATCCACACCGGCGCCGGAGATATGCCCGCTACGCTTTATCTCCCTGCAGGTGCCATTACTCCCAAAATTGGAATGGGACTTGCACTTAATTCGAGCGGGCAGCTCGCCGCCAGCGCAAAGCCCCAGTACATTTCTCTCTTCGAGGGCGGCGCTGCCCTTGCGGCCGGCACCAGAATCCCCGTAATCAAGATCGAACAGGACATGGTATTCGAGAGCGCCCTCGATGGCGCTACCACCTTGAAAGCGGGCACCCTTGCCGATGTTGCTTCGGGCGGACTGCTCATCGACGGCGACGGTACCACCAACAAGGTGTTCCTTATCGAGTGGCTGGAGGGCAGCGCCCAGGGCAACAAGGTCCGGGGACGGTTTGTCCGCAGCGACGGTGAGGATAATGTCGATGCCACCGCCGCCACCTAAGAAAGGAGAGAAAGACTATGAATTTTACAGCTCTTGAAGCCTCCGGGCAGGTAAATGCACTGTTCGGAAAATATGAAGCGCCGATCGTGAGCGCCATACTCGAAACAGAAGAAGCCTGGCAGGAGCGGGAAATCGCACCTCGCATTTTCCGTGAGGTAAGCTCCGATAATTACGCCGAATCCTACATATCCGTAACCGCCGCCGATGACTGGGAACCCGTAGGTGAGAATGGAGCTCACCCCAACAACGGCTTCAGGCAGGGTTTCGATAAGACGATCAAAAACACCACATGGAAAACCCGTTTCTCCATTACACGTGAGCTTGCGGACGATGGCAAAGTTGCCGACATGACTCAGCTTGCTCGCCGGAAAGCGGGAAGCTTCTACCGCACCCGTGAACGCTTCTTCGCTAAGATGCTCTGTGAAGCACTCAAGGGCAACAGCTCCATGAATTTCGGCGGCGAAAGCTTCGATATTTCCTGCGCCGATGGCAACCCTGTCTTCTACGCCTCGCATCCGCCCAAGGTCAGCGGTGCTGCGCAGAGCAACATCTTTAAGGATGCTTTCTCCACTGCGAACCTTTTCAAGGCGATGACTGCTATGCAGAATCTCAAGGGAGACAGCGACGAGATCCTCGACATGAATCCCGATACCATAATCATCCCCAACATTGCATCACTCAAGGCAGACGTTTATGCGGCTGTCGCCTCTCTTCAGAAGCCGGGAACCGCAAACAACGATGTGAACCCCCTGTTTGAAAAAGTGGACATTATCGTGTGGCCCTATCTCAATCAGTTTCTCGGTACACTGACCACTCCCTGGATCATAATGGACAGCCAGTATATGCTTGACCACGACTGTGCAGTACACCAGAACAGGGTACCCATGGAGATGAAAGATAAAATCGGCGACAACGACGAGTTCATATGGGACGGCTACGCACGTTTCGGCGGCGGCTTCGTTGACTGGCGTGGTCTTATGGCCTGCGGTATTGCCAGCGCAAGCGAACTTTAATCTCTACACGAAAAACAAGCCTGCCCCGGCGGGCAGGCTTGTTTTTTAAGGAGGAGCTACAATGAAGAAACAGGAAGAAAAGCAGAAAAAAAGGTTGGAGTTCTGGCAAAACCGTGTAAATACAGCAGATACGGCTTTTTCTTCTGAGCGTATCAAAATGGATGAGCGGGAGGAAATCTACAGAGGGCGCAAGCGCCTTGATAAGATTTCCCCTAAGGATGAAGCGAAGGAAAGCGAAGCTGTCTGGAATATCACCTATGAAATGATCGAGGCACAGGTAGACGCTCAACTTCCAAGCCCGAAAGTCACAGCTCTTCACAAGAAAGATGAACATCTCGCCATTCTCATTGAGGATTTCTGCCGAAACAAGCTGGATGAGCAGCCTTCCGAAGTAATCAACGATCAGATGGAGCGCTCCGTGCCGATGCAAGGTGGAGGGCTTTTCCACATCGAGTGGGATGATTTCCAAAGCCGAGGCACACGGCAGGGACTGAGTGTGCTCTCATTCATTCATCCAAAGCAGCTTACGCCCCAACCCGGCATAACCTCGGACATTGAGGATATGGACTGGTGCGGGCTTGCGGTTGGCGTTTCCAAAAGTTTTATGAAACGGCGGTTTGGCGTTGATCTTTCCGGGAACAGCGAAGAAGACAAGGGGCGCAGAGGCGCCTATGACGTTCCCGTAGCGGAAGATATGCTCACCTGGCGTATCATTTACTACCGCAATGAAAAAGGCGGCATAGGGCGTTTCTCCTACGTCAACGATACGGTAATTGAGGATTACGATGATTACCAAGCACGCAGAGGGCGGCGATGCAGCAAATGCGGGCGTCTTGAACCTGCCGGGTGGAACAGTTCCGTCGAGCCTATCGGAGTGCCTACACTGGATGGCAGCTATCCCGGAGGCGGCACATGGAGAGAAGAAAACGGCATATTCATTTCAGATGATGCAAAGCCGGTAGAATCGAAACGTCAAAAAGGTGTTTGCCCGTGGTGCGGCTCCGGCAAGTTTGAGGATAGCGAACTTGAATACGAAGAAATTTGGAACGATGTTGAGGTACGAAGTCCATCGAACCCCGATGAGATCCTGATGACAATACCCGGAGCAAAATACCCCGACGAAGCCTATTCGGAATCGGAAATTGGAGCGGACCGGGTATTTTACGAGCAGGAGCCAACCAAGATCCCGTTCTACAAACCTGATATTTTTCCTCTCATACTGATGAAAAATGTCTCGTCGTGGGGGCATCTCCTCGGCGAAAGCGATATAGACAAAATCGCACCGCAGCAAAACGCCATAAACCGCCTCAATCAAAAGATGATGGATGCCCTTCTTTCGGGCGGCAGTTATCTTACTCTGCCGTCCGACCCTTCGCTCAAGGTGGGAAGTGAAGAACTCAAGGTGTTCCGCCCGAAGAACGCCGCAGATCTGCAATATATCGACGTTAAGAACATTCAGCCGAATATCAGCCAGATCCAAAGCGCCAAGGCTGAGCTATATCAGCAGGCGAGGGATACCATAGGCATAACGGATTCCTTCCAAGGAAAGCACGACAGTACAGCTACCAGTGGCACGGCAAAGGAAGTTTCCATTGCCCAAGCTGCCGGCAGATTCCAATCGAAACGTGTAATGAAACGGTACTTTTGGAGCCGTCTTTTTGAAGCCATGTTCAAGTTTGAGCTTGCGTATGCCGACGACGATCGCCCCGTTGTAGGCATGGACGGCAACGGCATTGCGAGAGATGAAACATGGAGCAAGTGGCTCTTCGTAAGGAAGAACGAGGAGACAGGTGAGTATTACTGGAATACCGATTTCAACTTCAGCGTCGATCAGCAGAGCGCTCTTGCTTCCGATCGCACGGCGATGTGGAAGGAAACCAGAGAATACTATCTCGGCGGGGCTTTTGGCAATCCGCAAGATATTCGAGCGCAAATCATGTTTTGGCTCACCATGGAGAAGTTACACTATCCAAACGCCGCAGAAATTAAAAAGCAGCTCATCGAGCGCCAAAAAGCGGATTCTTCATTACAGGCAAAAGCAGCGGAAATGCAGCTTCAGGCACAGGAAGCCGCAAAGAAAGAGGCCTCCATGGAGACAGGAGGTGTTAGCCCGTGACGATAGAAGAAATTTTCGACTACGTTGACGAGGTGAAACCTAACAACTACTCGAAAGAAATCAAGACGCATTGGCTCAATGAGCTTGAGGGCAAGATTCAAAACGAGATAATGCTCCTCGCTCAGCCTGAATACATCAGCTATGTATACCGCAGCAGCACAGAGCTTTCCGGCTTGAGTTTCCCGAACGATCACACTTTGTTGCTGCCGAGGCGCATCAAGGCTCATGTGGGCGGAGAGCTTGAGCTAAACGGGCTGACGCTATACGCAGCAAATAACCTTAAAGGTTTAGAAATTCTCAGCATTTCAAGCGACGGCAAGCATTTAAGCTTTGCGGAAGGCTCCTTTACTGCAACCGGCAGCGCAGGCGACAGGGGAACACTAATGTTTGACGGCTCGGCAACAACTCCTCTTATAAAATTTCCGTTCGGTCGCATCTATACATCATGGCTTATCATGAAGGTTTCCGAGCATTTAGAGGAGAGCTCACAGTTTGCAAATTCGGCGGCACAATTTCGGGACGACTGGAACGGCTTTGCGGCGTGGTACGCAGATACCTATCGCCCGGCAGACGGGGTACCCACATTTAAAGGGTATTACCTCGTTGGCAAGCAAGGCGATCCGGGTTTGCCCGGTAAAGATGGGAGTGATGGAATCACTCCGATGATCGGAGAAAACGGTAATTGGTATTTCGACGAAGCCGATACAGGAAAGCCCTCAAGAGGTGTTCCGGGCGCCAAAGGCGATAAGGGAGATCCCGGAACTGCTGCAACTATCGAGATAGGCAGCGTTACAACCGTTGATGCAGGCACAGATGCCGAAGTAAGTAACAGCGGCACACAAGGTGCGGCGCTGTTTAACTTCAAAATCCCGAAGGGGGAAAAGGGCGATCCGGGTGAACCTGCATTGATGCTTCAGGGGACGGTTTCAGCCAACAACGAAATCGTGTTTGCTCCGCTGCCCGACGGGCAAGCTCCGTATAGTGCTGCTACCGCAGCCTATGCGGCGGGTCGGTTAGTGCAGATTGATGCTACTGACGCCAGTGGTAACTGGAACACAATCCTTACACTTTCACGAGTAGGCTTGGACGAACTTCAATTCTTCAACTACGAGGAGACCGAGAGTGACGGGGAGCAAAGGCTCCAGCTTGTTAAAATGTTGGATGACAGCTCGGCAACGTATAGCTATATCCAGGTAAGCGGCGCTCCGGGCAAGGACGGCCACAGCCCAGTGGTAACAGCCACTAAGTCCGGCAAGACAACGACAATCAGCGTGGACGGCGCAGCCATTGCTACGGTCGAGGATGGCGCTGACGGCAAACCGGGTGCTGCTGGACCCGCTGGTGCGCCCGGCATCTACTATGGCACGACGCAGCCGACCGGCGACACACACCCGGTGTGGATTGATCCGGGCGGCGACCACGCTGACGGTGGTCTGCTTCCCGTCGTAACGGCTACTGACAACGGCAAATTCCTACGGGTAGTCAGTGGCGCATGGGCAGCAGCGGAAATCTCAAGTGCGAATGGGGTGAGTTTCTAATGGCGGAATATCTTGCAAAATCAGAAGACCTGACCGCAGTCGCGGACGCCATCCGCGCCAAAGGCGGCACGGATGCGCAGCTTACGTTTCCGAGCGGTTTTGTAGGTGCGGTGCAGGCAATTTCCGCTGGCACCACCATTACAGATGGCATCGTGGTCAAGGCGAGAGACGCTGAGGGCTATGCAACTGAGGTGGATTTCTACGGCACGGTGGTACAAAAATATCAGTTTGGTCAAGGCAGCAATAATACAGTCGGATTTATGCGATTGAAAAAAGTTAACTACAAAAACGCTTGTACCACTATTAAGGAAGGGGCATTCTCCTATAGCGGCAAGAACAGCGAAAGTCCTGCGCCAATTCCCAAGACCTTAACCAAAATTGAAGCACGCGCATTTAGAAGCTCTCAGTATATCAGT
>ULUE01065102.1_pt1 | contig 120928 bp, 106 predicted proteins | sample 1958211 | NCBI WGS metagenome assembly ULUE01 (sample SAMEA4835752, study PRJEB28245) | human gut metagenome | biome: gut microbiome; material: fecal sample | place: Denmark | collected 2008 | reverse complement strand
TTATATTATATATAGAAGAACATGACATTTTTTCAGGGAAGCAAGGAGGGTAATTCCTGCAAGCCATGAGAGAAATTCAGTTTATCAAGGAGAGTAATACACGCAAGCCAAGAGATTTCTTCAGGGTAAATGCTTTTTTTCTCTGAAAAAATCTCTTTTTTCGTTTGAAAGAATCTCATAGGTGAGACTTCACTTGTCGAAGCAGCTTACGCCTAAGTGTTCCAACCGGTGGATATCTTAATCATAGAGCAGTAGGGAAGGAGATGCTCCTGTTCTGAAGGCAGTCTGCTATTACCCTCTACGCGTTTTTGCTCTGAAAAAATGTCATAGTTGATTCTTCTGTCTCCGTTCTGCACTGACGCTCTGGCATAGGCTGTTTCTGAAAAGAGAGGCGCTTCCCCGTCCGGTGAACGATGGCATCCAGTCTTTTGGATGCTGGCGGCGGTAAAATCTTCGTCGGATTTTTTACCCTGTAAGAGGATGTATAAATCTCATTTTGGCATGAGGATACGCACAGTCCGTACAAAATACAAGAAAAATAACAATGCGTATAGTGAATCACGGGTGTATACACCCGTGTAAAGTATAAATCCTTAACATAAGCAAAGAGAAGTCAAGCTACGAACTATGACATTTTTTCAGAGTATGGGAAGTAAAATTTATATAACGAATCAGCGCCAAAAAGATGGTGTTATCCGTGACAAAGTGACTTTTAACGATGAGAAATTTTCCGCTGAACGGTAGAAAACGGTAAAATCCTTTCTGTTGGGATACAAATTGCCACACGGGAAATGCCAACCACAAAGACCATGAATGTCGATTATGAACCGATGCCATTCATCCGAGCAGAGAATCATTCGCTTGTTAGTGAACTCTTGAGCAAGCAAGATGTCTTAATCGCAAATACAGGCCGTATAATTTGCTACGAATTATACAAAATAATTGTACTATATTCAAAGTGTGCGTGAAAAAGCTCTCACTCTTGAATTGACCGCTGCATTTTTTACCCTCCTCAACAGTTTGCCTCAGAAAAAATCTCATGGTTCAAATGTCAGAACTCGTAAAAGCGTATGTCAAGAAATACCGATGTAGCACTGTACCCGGATGGTTTGAAAACTTACCCATGTTGGATGGCAGCCCTGAAAAAAACTCATGTTTGGCTTTATACAGCATGACATTGTTTTCTGGTGTTGAGGCAAGGTGTGAGGACAACACTTAAACTGGTACACTTGTTGAAGGTTTTTCCGTTCTGGATGAAACAACGGAAGGGGAGGGGAGTGGTCTCTCAAACAGGCAGCTAGATAAAGGCTGCAAAGCGAAAGCTGGTTCATTTAGGCCCCGTACTAACAGCATTGCTCGTGCCCATCGAATGAGGAGTGCAAGCGGAGAAGTTCACACTTGATGATGTGGTATGTTCTCGCCATGACTCATACATAGGCACTTGCTTTGTTTTCCTGACATTCCTACGGTGCATACTGTTTTGTTTCCTGCCAGCACAGAGGTGGGAGGCATAACGCCCATGTGAGTGCTGCAATACAAGCTTTCCCGTTCTGGATGAAGCATTAGGGCGTGGCATAGTTCCTCGTGACCCGTGTAGTGCTCTACTTGGCGGGGTGCTTATCTACTTTGCATAAAGTCTTTACGCCTGCGATGATGTCCTGCTGCTCGTATGAAGCTTGGCGTTTGCATAATGCTGCAGCGATTGATGGCATTGCTTGCGCCTGTCGATGCTATACTCGTGGCGGGGTGCATAATGCCGCTGCTTTTGCATAATGTCTCTTCGCTGGCGTGTGTGCTTGCATAATCGCATAGCACAACCATAGCCTGTCGCATAGCTGTGCCCATTGCTTATTTCATGTGAGTGCAGGAGTGCCGTTTACATAATGCTTCTCGCCGCATGATACGCTTATCCTGTAGCTGCTCTTAAGCCATCCTGCCCTTAAACCCACCTTATGCAGCAGCAGTTACGCAAGCCCTAACGCCCATTCCAAAAAGGGGGGAGAGGAAGAAGAGGGTTAAGGCACCATTTTTTGAATTTTGGGACACTTCATTCCATCGTGCGCATTATGACGATACCGTCCGCATAGCTCGAATCCCTGCGATGCATTACTGTACGCTGCCAAAACGAGTCAAAGTCATGAGCCTTAGCATTCCTTATGCCAACTTCAAAAACAATTCTTTAGCCCATGGTCTTTGAAGCAGTTGTAACGCCTTGTTTACCAGTGCTTTCGAACCTTAGCTGTGCCTTTTAGATTGCCATGAAAAGCCATCCGCCACTGCCCGCTCCGAGCCCCCCGCTGCTCTCTCTCCGCCTTCTCTCTGCCTATTTTTATTATAGGTGTGAGAAATCAGCACTCAATGCGTAGCTAGTAGGGGGTCCCACTGTGAGAAATCAGCAATCAATAGAAATTTACGCTTAAAAAATCAAAAATATGGTATTTTTCAAGCCGGAGGGCTTTTGTCAGGCGAGGGTACAGCAGCAGGCAGGCGAAGCAGATAACTGCAAGGGCAAAAAAGACTCCTCATTCAGTTAATAAATGTGTCAATAATATTGACAAAATGACAATTTAGCGTTAAAATTATATTATAGGCCAAAGAGAGAGGAGCTGATAATATGGCTTTGAATGGTGATGCAGTTACCGCTGACGCGAACCAAAAGATGAACCGTGCGGCAAGTAAGATGCTGAACATCATGGTAACAGCAATGGAAAAGGGTGCAGGTGCAGCGGCAAGCAAGCTGCAAAAAGGCGAAGCGGAACGCGAGAAGCACAAACTGCTGGACAGCTATGGAATCACGAAAGAGTTTCAGAAGTACATGGACAAGGGCGGGAAGATGCAGTCCGTGTTTGTTCATAAGAGCGACTACATTGATTTCGCCGAGCAGATGAAAAACCAGAACACCCCGTTTATTACAGCGACCGTTGTAGGAGATGACAGCTATTGCATCCGGTACAGGGATTGTGATTCCGAGAAGGTCAAAGAGGCTATCAAGATGCTGATTGAGGCACGCAAGCTCGAAACCGAAATGTCCCCGGAGCGCTTCACTGAAAAGTATGCTGGCAAAGGCGTGTATTCCATCGAAGGCATCGACATGGTGGAGCTGGAACTCATCCGGCACTATGCAGCACAGAAGAACTTCCAGTTTGCTGCCGTTGCAGTAGAGGATGGAAGCGTCTGCAAGATTCTGTTTAACGACAAAGCAAAGATGGACGACATCTTGAAGAACATGGGCTGGCAGCTGACTGGCGAACAGGGACCCAAAGTACGGGAGGAAATCGAGTATCGCATTGCAGGCCGTGAAAACAGCCGAGCAATCCTTACACGGGAAGATTTGGAGCAGGAGTATTTCATCGTTTCCAAGGACCAGCCCGGAAATTACCTGCATCTGACAGCGGATGCCGTTGAAATGTACAAGGACAACAAGGTGGTCAGCACCGTACAGCGCAGTGTGCCTGATTGCTACGAGCGCAGTCTGAAAGCAGTTGCAGAGTTAAAAAATCCTGTTGCTGTAAATCAAAAAGAATGGGAATCAGCACAGCGCGATGCGATTATTGATAATCGCAAGGAAATTATCCCGTCTGGTCCCAGTGCGGCAGAACGGGTTGTCGAAGAAACAAACGCCAAGGAGCAGCAGGCGCGTGATGTTTACGACTTGAAGCTTTCCCTTGACAACTCTTACTCTTTGCAGCACGAGAATCCGATGACGGACCCGACTATCTCTTATACTCAGTTTTTCCAGACCGAATGTCAGAACGACCGATACGAGGAAGGCATTGCCCATGCAGCAGCTGCTGCTGAATACCTCAACAATAAGAAAATTGAAGTGCATGAGAAATACTCCGAACGCACCGAGAACCAGCGTGACGAGGAAATCTCTCGCAGCTTGAAAGAGCAGCAGGAGACCGTTCGATATGGAACCGACAGCAGGGAGCTGTGAGGCAGGTGATTTCAAATGAAGCCGAAAAAGAAAAATACGGTCGAGTATATCGTATTCGGTATCCTCGTCTACCTGATGCTGATTTTTGTTACGATGCACGCGACAGCAATCATGCAGGAAAATCCTGATATTGAACCGCTCGCTGCAATCAATGCTGTCAGTTCCCATATCATGCACAACCCTTTTGATGTCGCCATCAACCTTGATGCACTTAGCGGTGTGACGATGGCCGCGTTTTGTGTGGCTGCTTACTTCTACATTGATGAGCAGCGAAACCACCACGATGCTGCTGGTATTGAAGCAGGCAGTGCCAAGTGGAACGAGGACATCAAGGGCTATAACAAGAAATATTCTGACCCCATCGGCAAACCAAACTTTGCGCCGGACGGTAAGAGTAACAACATGATTCTTAGCCAGAACATCAGATTGTCAATGGATGGCCGAAAGACAAGGCTCAACAATAACATCCTCGTCGTCGGCGGTTCTGGCAGTGGTAAGAGCCGCTTCTTTGTTAAGCCGAATCTGCTGCAGATGAATGCTTCGTATGTGGTTACAGACCCGAAAGGGGAGCTGCTTGAAACCATCGGTGGCGCTCTTGCGAAGGAAGGATACGAAATCAAGGTCTTTGATACTGTGGAGATGCAGTACAGTGACCATTACAATCCGTTTTGCTACCTCGAAGATGATACCGATGTCAAGAAAATGGTGAAGACGGTTATCAGCAATACGAATCCTCGTGGTTCAGGCTCCGGAGACCCCTTCTGGGAAAAGTCCGAGACCGCATTGCTCACCGCACTCTGTCTGTATTTGTATCATCGCTGCCCGAAAAAAGACCAGAACTGGGGCAATGTCATTCGGATGCTGGAATATGCAGAAGTCGATGAAGCAAACCCCAAAGCTCTTTCCACGCTGGATATTATGTTCAAGACTCTCGAAGTCGATACTGAGCGTGATGCGCGGGAGAACGGTGTCGAGTATGTTCCTGACCTTGCAGTGCGTCAGTACAAAATCTACCAGATGGCAGCGGGCAAAACTGCAAAATCTATTCTTATCAGCGCGGGCGTCCGCTTGGCTGATTTCCAGATGCCAAAGATTGCAAACCTGACGAGCACTGATGATATTGACCTGACGCATATTGGCGACAGGAAGGTTGCTCTGTTTTGCGTGGTTTCCGCCAGTGATACCTCCTTCAACTACTTGGTTGCTCTTATGTACACCCAGCTGTTTGATTCTCTGATGCGCCACGCAGCAAAAGAATACAATGGCTTCCTGCCGACTCCAGTGCGTTTCCTTCTTGATGAGTTCGCGAACATCGGTGAGATTCCGAATTTTGATAAGGTCTTTGCCGTTATCCGCAGCTATAACATCTCAGCGTCCGTTATTCTGCAGTCGCTCTCGCAGCTTAAATCCATGTACAAGGATACCTACGGTGGTATCATGGACAACGCTGATACCACCATTTTCCTCGGTGGCCGTGGCGCAGAGACCGCCAAGTGGATTTCCGAAAGCCTCGGTAAGACTACCATTACCGGTATGAGCCACGGAAGAAGTATAGGCGGCAAGGGCGGCTCCAACAAGAATTTCAGCCAGCAGGGCCGTGACCTCATGACTCAGGACGAAATCGGTATCTTGGATAACTCCTGTGAAATTGTTCTGATTCGTTCTCTCCGAGCTTTCATGGACAAGAAATACGATTACCCGAAACATCCCAATTACCACCTCACCGGTGACGCGGATAAGAAACAGATTTACCCGTTCCGTCAGATTTATATGGAGCGGGAGAAACAGCAAAAAATGGTGGCAGCGCAGCAGGCCGAGGTAAGCAAAAAGCGTGAAAAGAATCGGTGCAGAAGTAACAAGGAGATTACTAAGTTCCGGGATGACAAGAAGAAAGAGCAGCAGCCTATTGCTGTTAGCCTCGCAGGTCATAAATGCCTGACTCCGCAGGATGCAGAGGAAGTCGAAAAGAAGAACCAGAACATGCAGGAGGAGTTCTTTGAGGCTTATGCACCTGCAACGGACAACTTCGATTCTGACTTTGAATTCCGTGACGGCATTGAAGGGTACAGCCTGGAAGACGCGATTGCTGACTGCAAGGAACTGATTTTGCGGGACGAAGAGGAGCTTGTCGTAGAGGTAGATTCTTTGGAGCCTCCTGAGAATGCAGAGGAGGACGATGCGGAGGGCGACCCCTTTGCACAAGATGTAGCTCTCGATAGCGACGGCGAGCTGAATGGAAGCAGCTTTATGCCCCCTGATGATGCGGAAGATTTTTGAAATAATGTGCAAAAGCTATTGACATAATTGTTAGACGGTGGTAAACTAAATTTAGTGGGAAATATAGAATATACTCCCGCTGGCTCAGAAATGAAGTGGACCGGTAAATCAATAGATTCCGAAACCCGCTTTTTCTGAAACCACGCTGCTTTCGAGCAGGTGGGGCGTATTGCGAAATGCGGTATGCTGCTTGCACAGTGATGTGTAAGATATAAGAACTAGAGTGAACAAGTGAAGCTGCTATAACGGGCAGTGTATCTTGTTCACTCTTTTTTTATGTGCTCGTAGTGTAACGGATAACACACCGGGTCCCTAACCCCGGCATTGCAGGTTCAAATCCTGTCGGGTGCTCCATAGCAGCTTAACTTCCTCCGAGCTGCTCTTTGGGAAGGCGACTTCCCTCGACCGTGAATTTTTCGTCGGGTTCACGGTCTGCTGCGAGATGAGATATCCTCCACGCGGGTCGCAGCGGGCAACAGAACAAATCGTTCTGGCTGATAATCTCAGACGATTATATTAACCACGGTCACAAATTGCCAGTGACAGTGGGGGAAGCATTCACAAAAAGGAGTGATGTTATATGGCAATTTTTACGCGTCTTCTGAAGAAAAAAAAGGTTGCAGAGGCGGTCGCTGCCGTGAAGGAAAAGGTCGCAAATGTAGTTTCTGCCATGACCAGCGGCATCAGCAAGAAGAAGCTGAGCAAGGCATCTTGCACCGCTGCTGCAATGAGCGCAATGATGACGGTTGCACCTGTTATGTGTGCAATCAATCCGGACGGAATTTCGATTGAGGAAATCATGGGCTCCGTTCTCGGTATTATTTTTACCGTAGCCATGTACATTGGCATTATCTTGGCGGTGTGGGGCCTCTTTCAGTTGGTGATGTCCCTGAAGAACGATGACGCAGAAGCCAAGAGCCGTGCCACGCAGCTAATGGTCGTCGGTATCGTATTGATTGGCTTGAAGGGCCTTGCAAGCGTCCTGCTCTCCAAGATTGGCATTACGGTCGTCATGCCCTCTTAACGGCAAGAACAAACTTCCCGAAAGGGAAGAGAAGCGGGTGGGAAACAAAGCCCGCCCGTTTTTCAATGCCCAGCTTAACTGCTGGGTTGCATCTCAATGCGCAGTGCCTCCACGGGGCAGATGTGGGCAACGGTCAGAACGGTTAGACCGGCTGAAGCTGCGAGAAAAACAGGAGGGAGAGATTTTATGTGTGTGTAGTAAATAAGACGCGGCGTTTCCTTGCGATTCTCGTAACGGTTGTCACGCTGGTGTGCATGACGGGCACAATAGCTTATGCAGAAGATGACGGCGGTGGTGATACCGGAGTAACCGAGTACATCACTTCTGGGTTGATGAAAGACCAGTTCAATAATCTTTTGAGCGAAATTAACGGCGAAAGCGGCTTTGGGGCGGATGTCCAGAACAATGCAATCCTTGCTCCCGGCTCGACCTTGCGTAAGGTCTGGATTGATAACGAAGGTATCCTCGAAAAGATGTACGGCGTTGTGTTTTCTATCGCACTTTCTTTGAGCGTTGCGTTTTTTGTGGTCAACATGCTTCGAGAAGCGCAGGAAGGCCGCTGGAACACAGATGCTTTTATCAAGTCCGGCATCATGCTGATTGCCGCAGCCGCGTTGATGGCATATGGGTACGATTTGCTCTCAGGTTTCATTGATATCGGTTCAGCGCTTGGTCAGAAAATTCTTGATGCAGCAGGGAGTGGTGAACTGCCAGCGGCAATTGTGGACCAGCAGTTTATTGACCGCGTAAATGCCAACACCGGCGTCTTCTCACGGCTGATGGAGTATATGTCGCTGTTCATCGCATCCCTAGCCGTAAAGGTTTGCTACCTCTACATTCAGGTTATTTGCTATATGCGGACAATCCAGCTATATATTTTGGTGTTTTTTGCTCCGCTTCCTTTGGCTGACTGTTACGCCGGTGGTCCAAACCCGACAGCAGTTCGATACCTGCATTCGTTCTTAGCGGTTTGTTTGCAGGGCGTCATTATCGTAGGTGGTATGATTTGCTTCCGAATGATAAGCAGTGCAGTTTCCACCGAGTCATCTCACAGCATCATTGCTAATTTCGTTCTGCTGTTTGCAATGGTGGGCGTTATCGGTAAATCCGGCAGCTTTGCGAAAGAAATCTGCGGTGCAGGTTAAGGAGGTGTGATAGGATGCAAGCTTTGAAAATGCCCAAAGACATCGATGATATGCCCGCTGCTGCTATTGGTCCTTTTACGATGCGTCAAGTTGTTGGCTTGATTCTGGGCGGCGGAATCATCACCCTCGTATGGATTTTCATTAAACCTTACTTGTCGATGGACCTTTGCATTGGTATCTGCGTAGTGACTGCTATCCCAGCACTGGCGATTGGCTTTGTACCGAAATCGATGCTGCAAGGATTGTATATGGAACAGTTCGCTCTGATGTGGCTAAATTACAATGTTCTTCGCCCAACACGGCGCAAGTACAAGATTGAGAACCCATATGACAGCATCTGCAAGACCTACGCAAAAAGGGAAAAGCAGAAACAGCAGCTCGCAGTTGATAAGCGCTCACGGGCAGAGAAAAAGAAAGCAAAAAAGTTCAGCGAATCCTTGAAAGGAGTCGCGTGAACAATGGCCGCTGAAATGCGGCTAGTCCCCCTGTTAAACAAGGATGCACCGCTACGGGGTGGGGGATAGGCAACGGAGCTTTCGCTCCGGCTAAGACATCGCTTAGGAGGAGAGACAGATATGAAAAAGAAGAATAGCAAGAGTGCGATTAAGGTAAAGCCGAAAGCACTCAAAGTCCCGACCACCGTGCAGCAGTCTTTGCCCTACAGACGGGTGTACCCTGATGCAGGGATTATCGAAACTGACGATGGGGTATTCTGCCACGCATATAAGATGCAGGACCTCAATTTCGGCGCGGTCGCGGAGTCCGAGCAGGTGGAACTGTACCTGCGTTTTTGTAACCTTCTCAACAGTTTTGATGCTAACCAGAAATTCCAGATTGTGATTAACAATCACGCATATGATAAGAAAGAATTCGAAAAGAATGTGCTGATGCCTTACAAAAACGATGGCTTTGACGGCCTTCGTGAAGAAGAGAATGCGATGCTTCGCGAGAAGCTCGAACAGGGCCGCTCGAACCTTACCTCTGACCGATATCTCATTGTAAGTGTTGAAGCTGAGTCAGCAGCAGCCGCCGCCGTCCAGTTTGCACGGTACGATACGAGCATTGTCAATTTGGTCTCCAAGATTGGAAAGGCCGACTGCGAGCCGCTGTCCAGCACCGAGATACTGCATATTCTGTACGACATCTACAATCGCGGCGCGGAAGATGATTTCGGCGCTAAGACCCGTGTATTGGATGACGGGCAGAAGGTATTTGATTTTGACAGTCTTCATCGCATGGGCCTGAGTACCAAAGATGCCATCGGGCCCGACTCGATGGAATGGAAAGGAAGCCACTTCCGCTTCGGCGAGAAGAACTACGGACGCGTGGAATATCTCGCCCACATTCCGTCTCAGTTGAGTACCAACTTTTACACAGAGCTGTACAGCCTCGATTTTTCAATGCTGTGCAGTGTACAGTACCAGAGCGTTCCCCAAGAGGAAGCACTGAAAAGAACGAAAAACCATCTGACGAATGTAAACTCCAATGTGGTCGATGCGCAGAAGCGTGCTGCCAAGGCAGGTTACTCTGGCGACCTTATTAGCGAGGACTTGAAACTGAACGCTCGTGAAGCAAACGAGATGTTGAATGACTTGCAGGTTCGTAACCAGAAGCTGTTCGAGATTTGCCTCACTATCGTCCACTTTGCCGATAGCGTTGAGGAACTTGATGAGCAGACTGATACAATTCAGACCGTGGCCCGTAAACACCTGGCAGGGATTCAGACCTTGACTTTCCAGCAGGAGAACGGATTTAATTCTTCGCTCCCGCTGTGCAACAATAATCTGGCACTCCACCGCACTCTGACTACGGAAACGGCAGCAGTCTTTTTCCCGTTTAACTGTCAAGAGCTGAACATGAGGAACGGCTTTTATTACGGAATGAACGCCGTCTCCCACAACCTCGTCATGGCAGACCGCCGCAGCTTGCAGAACGGCAATGGCTGGATTCTCGCGACTCCTGGTGGTGGTAAGTCTTTTGCCGCTAAAGCGGAAATTATGAATGTTGTCTTGCAGACTTCGGACGACCTCATCGTCCTCGACCCCGACCGCGAATACGGACTTATGGCGTACACCCTCAATCAGTTGAGCACCACTGGGCGTGTTGCCCGTGTTGAACGATTCCAGCTGGGTGATAAAGACAATTACATCAATCCAATGGATTTGCCGCCGTATACTGACGACGAGGATAATGACCCGCTCGCCAACCAGCTTCCGTTTCTGCTCGGCTTGTGCCAGTCCATCTACTCAGACCGCTATCCGCTGCCGCAAGGCTGCCAGAGTCTGGTCGATAGAGCGATGCGGCTTTGCTACCAGCCTTACATGGAAGGATACATCGCAGGTCATCCTGACCCGCGCCTGGTCCCGACGCTAAAAGATTTGCAGCAGCAGCTGACCGCATTCCATGAACCTGCTGCTCGTGAACTTGCTCTGTCGATGGAAATTTACACCCAAGGTTCACTTGACCTGTTTTCCCATCAGACTACGATTCATGATGTAGATGCACACTGCCGCATGACGGTGTACGATATCAAAGACCTCGGCAATTCTTTGAAGCCTCTTGCCATGCGTGTTCTGACAAATGCTATTTGGAACAAATTGGTTCAGAACCGCATTAGAGGCCGTAATACCTACATCGTTTTCGATGAAATTTACCTCTTATTTAAGGACGAGTACTCCGCAGAGTTCTTAAAGACCTTATGGAAAAGAAGTCGTAAGTACGGCGGAATTATCACGGGCATCACTCAGAATGTCGAGGACCTCCTGACCAACGATACATGTCGTTCAATGCTCAGTAACGCTGAGTTCTTGGAAATGTTGAAGCAGGCTCCGCTCGATAGAAGCAGCCTCGCAACCCTTCTCAATCTCTCTGATACACAGCTCTCTTATATCACCGGCAGTGAAGCCGGTCAGGGCTTGCTGAGTGTTGGCAAGAACCTCGTACCTTTCGATAATACCTATCCGAAGAATACGCAGCTCTATAAGCTCATGAACACCAATCTTAAAGATATGACTAAGGAAGACCTGGAACGCCTCGAAGAAGCTAACCGCGCAAATTAAAGCGAAACGCCAAATGCCTGTCGGGAAAAATCTCGGCAGGCTATTTGTTTGCAGAAAAGTCAAAATATTTTGTTGCTGTAAATTGCTATTAGGAGAATCACATTATAAACAATCGGCGCTCGCTGCTTATATGCGGTGGGCGCTTTTTCTATTTTATTTATGTCGAAATAAACGAATTAACGATTAAATAAACGAATGTAAGCCTCTTTCTAAACTGTGCGAAATAAGTAGACTAGATAATAGAGACAGGAGGAGAAGGCTATGCAGCGTATGTATGATTACCTCAATGAGCAGTATGAGAGAGTCTATGGTATGTCGGTCGCAGATGTTGCGCGGCAGTTTGGCTATGGCAACAGTGCAGTGGCACTCGTAGACAAGAACCGTACAGTGCCGTATAGTAAGCAGTATCCGAAAGAGTATGCGAACCTTGCCTCCTGTAAACACCAGCGTGACAGCCGTACAGCGGAAGAATATGGTGCAGACCTTGTGGCTGTTTGGACAGCGGAAAACAGCATTGCGTTGCGTCTTGAGGACGCTGGTTGCAAGGTAATACTTAGTGGTGTAGACCGAAAAAGAGAAATTCTACCCGCAGGAAAGGTAGAGGGCACGACCGACATGACCGTCAGCTTCGGCAAGTATGGGCCACGCAAAGTAGAGCTTGTGTGCGATGGCACGGAGTTCTGGGCCAGAACAGGGAAGATGCACCTGCGCGATGAAAAGTTCAGCCACCTTGTAAAGGAAAACGCAATTCTCCTCGGCATTGATATGATGAATCGGAAGTTTTACATGCTTGATGCCTCTGCACTGTCTGGCAGTGATGCCGTAAAGAAGCTCAAAAGGCACCCGGTCTGGAAGAAACCTGCGGTGGAAATCGACCTGAAAACAGTAACCGCTGCACTGATTACGGGACGGGATACAGGTGAGAATATGTGCGATGCTTTTTGCAACCTGTACAGCAAACAAATGTCGCAAAACAGTGCGAAAAACATTGACAAACATATAAAAGAGCGATATAATGATAATAGCTGGAATGGCTATTTTCCTGTTTTCATCCCAGCTTCTTTTCTTCAAACGAACACTAACAACAATGTCAATATAGTGAAATAAATAGAGAGGAGAAACAACCACCATGGTCATTAGTATCGACAATGGCAATAAACAGACCAAGACCAAAAACGCAGTGTTTGTCTCGGGTATCGTGGAAAGCCCCACACGCCCGGGTTTTGGCAGCGATATTCTGCACTACAAAGGCAAGTATTATATCCTGAGCGACAAACGCAAGGGCTACCAGCGGGACAAGACAAAAGATGAAACTGCATTTATCTTGACGCTTTTCGGCATTGCCAAGGAAATTCGTGCAAGTGGAATGCATGTCGGGGCAGGGGAGACCGTCCCGGTGACGCTGCTTATCGGATTGCCGCCCGCCCACTACGGCATGATGCACAAGGCTTTTCGACAGTATTTCCTCAACCGTGGTCCGATTGAGTTTGAACTTGATGGTCAGCCATTTCGAATTCGGATTGATGATGCCTTCGTTTTTGTGCAGGGCCTCGGCGCGATGATGACTGTTTACAGCCAGATTAAGGGTGCATCGGACGCTTGCGTTATCGACATTGGCGGATTCACCGTTGATTATCTTCCAGTCCACAGTGGTCGTCCGGTAGTCAGTGCTTGCGATTCTTTGGAGCTGGGCGTGACCAAAATGTACAACTCCATCAAGAGCAAGGTCAGCGCGGGCTGGGACCTGTTGCTTACCGAGGACAGCGCCGATACAGTGCTGATGGGTAAGCAGAGTGAGCTTCCGGCAGATGTAAAAAATCTGATTCGTGCGAAAGCTGATGACTATGTTACCGAAATCGTTTCGGAACTTCGGGAACGCGATATCGATTTGCGCACGGTGCGTCCGGTATTCTGCGGCGGTGGCGCGGTACTGCTGAAAGAACGAATTCTAGGCAATCCCCGAATTGGAAGTTCGGCCATTGTGGTGGATGACCTCGCGGCCAACTGCAAGGGCTACGAAATCTTGTACAAGGCTTCGCATCCAAATGAAATTTGATGGGCGGTGAGCGCCTGTGAAATACACGATTGGTCTTCGAAGCAACAACGACATCCAGCGGTATGCAGCAGAAATGCTCCGCAGAGCGCCGAGGATGCATAAGGGCGATTTGGTGGCACGGGCAATCTACACTTATCTGGGCGGTAAGGACATGACCGAGGAGGAACTTGCAATTCTTCTCACGGGTCAGCCTTCCACCAGGAAAAGGACAGTGCGCCACGCGAAATCGAAAGCCGCGAACCCTGATGAAATGGCAACACGCAGAACGGAAAAGCCCGACCAGGTGCCTGAAACCGCTCCGAGTGCTGAACCGGAAAAGGCGCAGCGCTCTGAACCTGACTACGGGGTTGGGACAGAGGATGCCGCGATGCTCTCTGATGTGATGCGGGAGTTTGCTGGATTGTAAAGGAGATGAAAACGAGTGGAATTAGACACTTCATCTGTGGCGGGATTCATGACAAGTCGAATCTATTTTGAGTTTCCTGACCGCAGTATCTATATTGAGATTTGGCTGTTGCTGCTTATTTTGGCAGCAGTAGTACTGTCCGTTGTGGCTGTTTGCTTGGCAGTAAGAGCCAACAGAAAAAAGAAAGCTCGAAAAAAAATCGAGGATAAACTTTCTGCTGAGGACGCAGAAAATCAGGCTATCCAAGACATGATGGCTGGTGCTCCGCCCATCACTGCATATACCGAAGCTGAGTATCCCTGCGGCATTGAGCCAATGGAATACGCACACAACACGGACGGCAGCTTTGAGGACCAGCTTAAGCGGCAGAAAGCCTACGATGTCTGGATGGACGAGCAGAAAAAGCTGTACGACGAGCAAATCAAGGCCCGTCAGGAATATTTCCGGACAGCGACCGTCAAGGGCCCGAATGTCTCTGATACCGGCGATACAGAGCATCCGAGAGAATTGACCACCAAGGAACGCAAGCAGTACGAAAAAATCCAGCGTGATAACGAACGCAGAATTGCTCGTGCCAAGGCAGAGCTCGAAAAGGAGAAGCGCGGCAAGAAGCGCCGCAAATAATCTGGTATGCATAAAAAGGAGGAAGAATTTATGGTACTTGCGATTGAGATGGGCGTTGTATTCGTCCTGCTGACTGCTATTCTGATTGCACTGTATATTGCGTGGCAGAACGCAAAATTCGTTGGCGACCGGCTGAGGAAGAAACAGGTCATGAAACGCCTTGTGGCGGGCGGTGCGGCAATTGTTCTTGCTGTGGCAGTTGCGATTGGTGCAGTAGTTCCGGCATACGCTGCAACATCTGATACCGACACTAAACAGAACGAGCAAACTGAAACCGCTACGGGTGATTATGATACCTCAACGGTTTATCAGTGGGGGTCCGATGATTTTCTGACGCTCCCCAAAGCAGAGGAGAAGAATGGCTATTTGTTCCGTGGATATAGCTTGAACGGTGATACAAAGCTCGTACAAGCTGACGAAACGGTGAAACTCGAAAACGGAGAAAAAGTAACAGTCCGACCGATTTACACAACCACAAAATGGGACTGTATGCTTTGGATGTTTTTTGGCTTCTTGTGCATTTGCTTTATCTTGTGGTATGTGCTTTTATCGGTTTTGAAGAAAGAACCTTCTAAAAAGTGCGTTTTTAAGGTAGCTGTTGTTATGTGTTCGGTCCTCCTAGTTTGTGCTTTTGTAGTCGGAATTATTGAGAACAACATTCTGGCGGAAGCCATTGCCTCAATCAGCTAAACATCTTGCCCGCGAGAGTCGCGGGTTGTCGTCCGATGCAGTTACCTCTCCGTGGCGAATGACAGGCAACGGTCAGAATGACCGGCTAAGTGCTGCAACTGTTAAATGTATGTATTTCAAGGAGGAAAAGCGATGGAGTGGCTAATGGTTTTCTTAGGCATCATTCCAATAATTATAGCAGTTGTAACAGCAGTATATGTTCTCTGCAACCGTGACCAGTTTAAGGCGAACAAAAGTACTGCGAAAGCACATCTGTATGAGAAAATTCAATTTGCTTGTGTTTGTTGGTGGCTGGCCGCCAGCACAATCACGGAAACGGCAATGGAGATGAAGAGAATTGCTTCAGCCAGTGATTGGAGTGTTATTGGCACACATCTCCTCTGGTTAATTCCAATTTGGTTTATGGGAGCCTGTTTCTTTGAGCAAAGGAAGTCTAAATTCAGGAAAGTCAGCATTGCGATGATTATTGTCTGTGGCTTGGCTGTGGCTGCTGAGGCCATTTATTCAGTTCTTGTCTTCTTTGTGGCGTGAAAATTTGGAGGAGATAACGATGAATGCAAAATTGAGAAAATCACTTGTTATCATCGCGGCGGTAATCATGTTTTTGCTGCTGGCAGTTAGCACGGCAGTCCCGGCGTTTGCTGCGGAATCAGATATGACTGTCCAGAGCAATGAGAAGTTTGAGGTCGTAGAACCCAAGTATGAGGGAGACACAAACAGCAATGTGACGCTGCCTGATGCCCCGGTCAAAGACGGATACACCTTCAAGGGCTGGAGCGTAGACGGAAGCACAGAGTTACATAATGCCGGTGAATCAATCGTCAATAACGATGGACACAAATTACAGTTGCAACCCGTGTATGAAGTAACTACCAGTGAAAAGGTAGATGATAGCAGTGTCAGTTCTACCACAGAAGGGCCGGACCTGTTGAACGAGTACGAGGATGGCACCGATATTGTCTTGCAGTACGGTCATGATAATATTCTGACTTTGCCAGACGCGAAAGAGAAAGAGGGCTACGACTTTTACGGCTGGAGTGTGAATGGCAGCACAGATTTGTACGATTCTGGCGTGACAATTCCCATCAAGGCTGGCGAGAAAGTGACTCTCAGACCTGTCTATGTTAGTACGAAGGAGAGGGATGATTTTTACATTAAGTGTATTGTAGTGGCAGCTATCGGCTTAGTAATACTCATCGTGCTGCGTGTAACTATAGATATTACGGACTCGAATGCTCTTTGCGTTCTTGGACTATTAGTGAGTCTCGCAATCACTGCCCTTCTAATTGTAGGGTTAATTGAAGGACATCGCATTGAGCAGCGAGCTCTTGCTGAGGCTCTTCAGCAGCTCAAATACATCACACCGTAAATACTTGCCCGCGTTTTGCGGGCTGTCCCCAACAGCAAGCCTCCACGGGGCGGGAAGCGGACAACAGAACAACCGTTCTGGCTGATAGTTGTACAGCAAGGACTGTTGTATGACATGAAAGGAGAAAATCATGCGTACCGAAAAAGATATGGAGAATCCTATGGAAAACGCCACAGATGAGGAAATGTCTGATAAAGATATGCAGGATTACAATATTGCTTGCGGTATCAGTATTGCACTGGGAATTGTAGCATTTGCGATGGCGTATATTGTGGGTTCGTGCATCCGTAAACTGGGAGGCTGTGACCTATTACTTTTTGGAACGACTGTGGGAGGAGCGGGTCTATACCTTGCAGGTATTGCCTTTTTGTTTGTTTTCATTCTCTGTGTAGCTGGAAAAGGAAAACCTTACGATAATATTTTTTGGATTATGATTTGGCTGACTCAAACGGTTGGCATTGTAATGTTTGCTGCCCCATCTATTGTAGAAAAAGTCATTTGAGTAGCAAACCAGTAATGCCTTTGGGTGATATGGAGGGAAGAAAATCATGCAAATTGAAAAGGAAACGAAGAGCTTAATGGAAAGCAATGCTAATGAGGAAATGTACGAAAAAGACACGCGTGAATTGCTTATCGCGGCAGGCATCGGTATCTTACTGGGGATTTTGGCATATGAGGTGACTTTGTTTGTGAATCTGCGCATCTCATATTTTCTGATGCCGGGTCTTGCGGCACTATGCGTGGGAGGTGGTGGACTGTTTGTGGTGGGGCTGTTTTCATTTTTTGGATATGAATTCTATATAGGCAACCAAAAAACAGATGCGGATAAGTTTTCTTTCGAGAATCTTGATTTATACGGCAAAATCTTATGGGCGACAACAGCAGTTGGCCTTTCAATGTTTGTCAGTACTGCGTTTGCCCCCTATTTTTAATAAGGAGATGATGATATGCGATTACTTTGTTGCGCGGATTTCCATAATGCGGTCAATCTGAACAATTTCACGGAACTCGCAAAAGAGTACGAGCCTGATGCACTTGTCACATTGGGTGACATCTCCGTACAGGACCTCCGAATCATCAAGCATACAGCAGATGCCCTTGGCATTTCTGCTATTGGTGTTTGCGGAAACCATGATGAGGTGGACTCGCTGGTAAAAGCAGGCATCGAGGACCTACACGGAAAGGCTACAACTATCGATGGCGTGACTTTCGCCGGTATCGGTGGGTCGTTGCGATATAAGGTGAGCGGGAACATGTTTCTCTCGCAAAAAGAGAGCATCGAAATTGCCAAAGCTTTGCCGCCGAAAGCGGATGTACTTATCACACACGACCAAGCGTATCGGAAATTCTTCGTAGACACGAAATCGGAATATGCGAAGGACCCGCACGAGGGGCTGGCGGGAATCCGAGACTATCTTAAAAAATCCAGACCCGAATATCATTTGTATGGGCATCTGCACATGCCGCATACAGAAAAGGAGTGGCACACGACCGGTGTTTGTATCTACGGCATCGGTCTCGTGGATATTTAGTAATATCACATAAAGGAGGCAATTTATCATGAAATATGGGTAGATGGAGCGAGACAATGACATCATTAACGATTACCGGAACGGAATGGCCCCCAAGGACATCGCAGATGCACATCATTTGTCGCTGACGCGGACATATGTTATTCTGCGGAAGTATCCGGACTATAAGCGCTATGAACGGCGCACGGTTAGCTGCTATACCGAGCGCAACAAGAATATTGCGGCACAGTACAACGCTGGAATTCCCGTAAGGCAAATTGCCAAAGGGCAGAATTTGAGTAGAGCCCGTATTTATGTTATCCTCGCAAATCAGGTTGATGGCAGCAAGCAGGCAAGGGCTGTCGCCAAGGCCCGCCAGGCACGGCTTGCGAAACGGAACAAGCAGATGATTGAAATGGCAATCCGGAATCCCGATATGTCGGTCGCAGCTATTGCACGGCATTACGGTATTTCGTCTGGTAGGGCGTATGGAATCCTGCATGAGGCAGGTGTTTTTAGACGGAAAGACGGAGGCTGAAATGTATGGTGGGTTGGAAAGAGACACTTTTGACGGAAGCAGTGGCGGGATGCAAAGATACAGCAGCTTTGAAGGAAACTCTCAAAGCGATGGCCGCGCATCCTTCACTGTCGCCCGACAATGTGCTGCTGCTCCGTATGCAGATGCCGAATGCCACGGCGGTAGGAGGGTATAAAGCATGGACGGAATGGTATCGCCGCACTCTCCCGCGTGATGTGAAACCAGTGGTGTTGCTCAAGCCTACCGTTGGTGTGGGCAAGGATGCCTATATCACTGAAGATGCAGAGCAGAATGCGGTGTCTAACAAAAGTGTAGAATTCGCAATAACCTGTATCGGTTATGCGCCGGTCCATCTCTATGATATCTCCCAGACCGTTCCCGATGATGACTCTGAAGATGTCAAGGACCAGTACCCGCTTACTCCTGACGATATCGTCACGGGATTTCGTTCTCTGATGGATTGTGATATTGCCACGGTCAGCGAGACGGGAAAACTCGCTTACTACAACGCAGAGAAGAATACCCTGGAACTTGCGACTGAAAACAAGAGCCTTATTGCGGAAGCAGCAATCTGTGGACTGACACGATTCGAGGCAGAACGGAGACTGCCCGATACCGACAAGCTCTATGTGGGCCTCGTGGCAGAGTGTGCGGCAAGCGTATTGTTGCGTATCAACGCGATTGAGCCCAGCAACGATATTCTCTTCTTTGCCGCCTGGAATGGCGCAGAGGGTAAGAATCCCGAACAGTATCTGGAACTGCTGAATCAAATCTACTGGACAAGCCGCCGCGCAATGACTCGGCTGCGCTATGCAGCGAACCAGCCGGTAAGCTTTGACTTTGATGAAGTCTGTCTTTTGAACCAGCTGATGACCAGCAACAATAAAGAGCGGCTGATGGAACAGCTTCGAGAACTCGTGAAGCACACGGAAGTACCGGTGCTGATTGAGGCTGCAAATAATCTGTGTGAGAAGCTCGATATGTTTGACGATGCTAAGGTACGGCAAATTTATGAGGACCGCTGCAATCGAAAAATTCTCACGCAGCCGATATATATTATATAGTCAATAGTATTGACATAACGGTTAGAAATGATATAATGGAATTAGAGCGCCGCTAGAACATGGCGGCATAAAAAATACGGAATAAAACTAACTATTATGTCAAAAGTGTTGACTTAGGAAGGAATGAAGAACGATGGTAAAGCACGGGGTAAAAAAAATTGCAGCGTTGCTTATCGCCGCTGCGATGACAATGTGCTCGATGGCGAGTGTTGCGTTTGCACAGGAATATAAGAGTGCTGGCACGGCTCTCACGGCAAGCTGGAACGCCAACGACAAAAAGCTGAATCTCAAGGCAGAAGGAAACCTTTTCGCAGAAAGTGAAATCGTGCCCGGTGATGTGATTACCACGAAGGCGGTGATTTCCAACACCTCTGGTTCTGATATCAAGGTTCGCCTGGTACGGGTTGAGGACGCACTGAAAGATAAAACGAATCCTGACCTTTACAACTATCTGACCGTTAAGGTGACGCAGGGCAATGCCAATCTGTATGATGGCACAATGAGCAACGCTCAGCAGTTGCAGAATACACAGGTTTCGATTCCGAACGGCGAAAAAGCTGAGATGAATATGGCCGTGACATTGCCTGCCACAGTTGGCAATGAGGCGCAGGGGGGCGTTCTTGATACAAATTGGGTGTTTGAAGTGACGATGAAAAATGCGCCAAGCTCCGGGACCAATAACCAGCCGAGCGGAACTCCCCAGCCAAAGCAAACGGTAGTCATTACAGTTCCATCCAAAGTCAGTTCTTCTATTCAGTCTGGCGTCGATGACATCTATCATAACTCCGCAGTAAAAGCTATGCGGGTGGGCCTTGCGATTGCCTTTGTAGTCGTTGGCGGTGTTTATCTGAAATCTAAACGCAGCGAGAAGAAAGAGGGGAAAAGAAAAAATGCTTGAGCGGAAACCATTGGCCGAGCTGATTGCTGAGGCCGAGAAAAAACGAGCTGAACTGGAACGGAAGCAGGCTGAAAAGCAAAAGTGAAAATTACGCGCCGGGTTTCCGGCGTAATGCCATCAGCAACAGCCTCCCCGTGGCGATGGCGGACAACGGCCTCATGGTCGGCTAATAGTTGCTTTCTTTATATATGTGGGAGTAAACCCATTTCAAAAATCAGAAAGAAGGTCACTGCTATGCAGAATGCAAACAAGAAGAAGATTACCGGTGCCGTTGCCCTGGCGGCAGCAGGCGTTATGGCTTTGGGTGGCGTTTCCATGCTGTTCACCGACCATGCTGATGTCTCTGGCAAGACCACTGCCGGTAAGCTGGCCGTTGAAGTTACCGGGACTAACCTGACTGATGGCGATTTCACCAAACAGCTGGAGAACACCGAGTTTGTGGATGCAGTCCAGAATTTGAATCCTGGCGATGTCCGGACCATTTCGTACTCCATCAACAACGCCGAGAACAAGGCTATGCGTACCAACGACACTTTGACTGTCACCGTTACGCCCAATGAGGCTGTGACGACCGACCAGGAAACCACTGTCTCCAAGATGTTTGAAGCTTTGAAAGCTGGCAGCTTCGATGGCGGTTCTGCGATTCATCTGGTTGAAGGCAAGAAAGGCGTCAATGGCGAGGTTACGACCAACACCGACCCTGCAGCAGCAGATTACAAGACCACCGTCGAATTCCCCGATACCGGCCTGACCATGCAGGATGCTTATCTGAGCAAGGATGGCAAGAGCATCGTTCTGGTCTACCAGGGTGACGAAGTCAGTTTGGACGGCACGGGCACCAACGCAGAGAAGATTACCGGCAACAATGACAAGACTTCCTCCGAACGCAAGTACACGCTGTACTTCGACGAGGACGCTGGCAACGAGTGGCAGGGCGCTGATGTTTCCATTGGCTCTACGATTTCTGCTGTCCAGTATGCCAACACTTCTACTGGCGACGCTACTCTGAATGTCAGTAAGGAAGACCATACCGTTGCAACCAACGCAGGCAAAAATACCGTTGAGATTGCTCAGGAAAAGGTCAAGACTGACGAGCACGGCAAGACCATCGGCGGCTAATTCAGCCATATCCGCAGTGGAGCGCAAAGCTCCATTGCGATGCTTCCCAAGAAGATGACCTCCGCGTGGTGGGAAGCGGGCAACGACAAAAAGTCGGCTGACATCTTCAAAAAAAACTATGCGTCCGAGGCCACGGTGGCCGTATCCGCAGTAGCAGGTGCAGAAGCAGTTGGTTCGATTCCTTCCGGACGCGCAACTACACCCGGAGGAAGACACATGAATAAGACGAGCATTTTGAAAGCTGCTCTTGTATTGCTCGGCGCGGGTGTCATGGCCTGCGCCGCATTGCTTTATATAGGGTCTGCTCACGATGAAGAGAACGAGAGCTTGTATAGGGGATATGTCGCAGCAGCAGAGCAGAAGAGCAGTGACATCCAAATCAAGCAAACGGATGCACCGGTCACGATTGACTGGGAGAGCCTGCTGGCTGTGAACGATGAAGTCGCTGGCTGGGTTTATGCGGATGCCGATGATGCCAAGGATATTATCTCGTATCCGGTTCTGTACAGAGCAGGGGACAGGGATTTCTACCTGCGTCACGATATCCGAGGCGGCGCTTCTCAATATGGCGTTCCTTATATTCCGGGAGACTACGACCTCAATACCTGCAAGGCTTTTTCCATTCATGGTCATAATTTTGGAAGCGATGCGCAGACGATGTTTTCACCGCTTGTGAAATATGAGGACCAGGAATACGAGAGTCGTCACCCCGTCATCTGGTATGGCAAGGTAGGTGGCGAAGTTCAACCGTACAGAATCTTCTCTGTGGTCCGGTACGACTGCACGGCTTTGGATGAAGGATTGCCTTGCTGGAATTATCTCCAGAACGGTTTCTCTTCGGATGATGAGTACGAGGCATGGCTGCAAGAAGCAAAAGCCGAGAGCTTGTTTAAAACATGGGTTGACGCTCCGACAGCTGATGATGAGGTCATTATCCTCAGTACCTGTCAGAAGGCAAAACGGACAAGCGAGCGCTGCGTAGTGTTTGCTGTGAAGGAGGCTGATGTTAATTGATTGTTCCAAGACGCGAACCGGAGTTTTCACTCAATAGTATTGATGCGCAAAAGGTCTGGCCCAAGGAAGAGCGGGACCTTTTCTTCCGAAAATCAAGCGGCGAAAACGCTGTTGCTATGATGGATGAGTGGTCACGAGGGCGATGTGGGAGAATTACCAATATCGGAGCCTTGAACGACATTGCCAGAAAGATGGCCGATGATGGTATTGAACTGACTGCCGAAAATCTATTCAAGTACTATTTCACCGGAAAACTTGCCAAAGAACGCGATGATGACTTGCATACTTTGGAATACGGAAGCCGAAAGGCAAGAGAGTACCTTGTGCATAAATACAAGTGCTATCCAAATCAGCTCCGTGACAATATCACGGTGAGAGCTCCAAAAACGCAGGCGGATATCGTAAAGCAGATGCGAGAGATGTACGCAAGGATTGAAGCGGGGAACGGTCTGACACTGAAAGCCGGTCAGGTTACATATGAGCAAATTGTCAATCTATATGTCAACCAGCTGTTCGACCGCACGCTTGTCGGTCTGGAACGGGAACTTGCCGCAGAAAAGTTCCTCGCTGAGCAGCTTTCCGAAAAAGGCGTGACTTTCGCGAGAGCGGGCAAACGAACTGATGTGGCAGAAGGCGTTGATTACGAGCTGCAGTATCGTGGCCGCGCCTTACTGGGTATCCAGGTAAAAGGATGTGCTTTTGCGGCTCATGGCGCTGGCAATGAGGCTGCAATCAGATTGACGGCACAGCAGAGGGCCTATAAGAATCGGACGGGAGCGCCAGTCCAAATGCTCTACATTCGAGGCAAGGATAAAGACAGAATGGCGGTGGTGAACGACCGCCAGGTACTCGGTAGAGTAGATTATCGCATTGAGAAGATTGACGGTGACATTGAACGCGAACGGGAAAATCGAAGCCGGTATAATACTTCTCGCAGTGGGCAACAGCGCAATCATCAGAGAACGCACCAGCCCCAAAGACAGAATCGCCCTCAACCTACAAGAAATAGCTATGATGAACGATAAAGGAGGAAACCTATGGAAAACGAAAAAGAAACCTTGTCCCTGAAAGACTTGATTGTATCCGCATCGGGCTTTAATGATGAGCTCGGTATGCCGAACGCGTCTTGCGTACTGTATATGGACATTTTGCATGATGGGGGCACCGCGCCTACCCCGGTGCATGAGATTCCGATGCTGAACCCGACTGTGAACATTTTCCGTCACGCGGAGACATCGCTGATTACCCTGACCTTCCCGTCCAAGTTCGATGCAGAGCTCCGCACTGCCTACAATGCGTTGGAGAATTTCAGCAAAGCCGAACAGAGTATGGACGATGACGGCCTCAATATTCCTCTGCTGCGTCTGGTCGTGGTTCCGAATGATTTCGCAGGGAAATACTATATTGTCGCTGCAAACCCCTTGATGTGGACTCTTTCTCCGGCAGATGCTACCGGTGAACCCCGAGTGATTCGATTTGCAGTGGCAGACGAGAACCTGAACGCCTATTGCACGAACGAGGACGAGGAAAGTGATGCTGAGTCTCCGGAGGAGGAAAGCGAGGATGCCGCTGAAATTGCAGTGTCTGACATTGAGCCTGAATCGGACACCGCTGAAATGACCGCCGACAACACCTGATACCTTCAATAGCCAAGCGTGAGCACATAGCTGCTTGCGCTTTTTCTTTTGCTTTTCATGGCAAATGACACCTAAAGTTGAGCAAAAGAACGCGGTATGGCTGCTGCGAAATGTGACATCACAGCGCAATAAAATTATAAGAAAGGTGCATAAAAAATATTGAAATAATACATACAAAGCGTTGACACAATCGTTAGAAAGTGGTATACTTAATACAGTAAGAGAGGTAAGCAAGTGGGATTTATTTTTTAGGCCAGCTGACTAACAAAAGACGCAAAATAGTGCGGAGGAAAAGACATGAAAAAGATTAGTAAACCTGTAGCTGTGGTAGTTGCTGTTTCTGCTTGCGCAATTATCGGCATTGGTGCCGTGTGTGCAGCAAAGAGCACTCATGAAGTGGCGAGTTCTGAACCGACGATGGTAACTGAAGAAGTGAGCACCCCGGAAGTTGCTACTCCCGAAATCGCAGTTGAAGAAACCGACGCTGTAGAAGCTGATGCTGGCGATGAAAGTGAAAGCCAGGATGTTGATGTTTCCGAAGAGGGTGAAGCGACCGAAAGCGAAGAGACGGCGGTATCCGAAACGGCAAGCGAAGAGCCGACAGAGAGCGAGCCTGTGGCGGTTTCAGAAGAAGCTGCAGAAGCAGAGCCCGAATCTCAGGCAGAGCAGGAGCCCGACCCCGAGCCGGTGGTGGAAGAAGAGATTGTCGTTGAGCCCGAGCCTCAGCAGGAAAGCAGCGCACCTGCTGCACCGGTAAGCATTGATGTTGCGGCTCAGATGGCATCTCGTCCCGGCATGATGGGGCGGCTGTCTATCCCGGATGTCGGCATCGATGTGGCCGTTTTCAACAGTGACAGTCAGGCAACCGCAGACGCAGTGGATTCCGCGTGCTACTTCGATTGGCTGGGGTATCCGGTGATGGGCGACCACCAGAATCAGGGGTGGTCCGCTCTGCAGTATTGCGTACCTGGCAGCACCCTCGCTTATTTCGATAACGGTTCGAGTGTTACCACCTATATCTGCACGGATAACTTCACCGGAATCAACACGGGCTATGGCTTTACCTACGACGACGGTACGCCCATCAGTGGTTCGTCTCTTGTGCTCTATACCTGCCTTGGCTCCGACTGGACCCATGACCGTTTTTGCTATTTCATCCCGGCTTAACCGGATGTTTTGGTTTGCGATAGGAGGAAGAATTATGACGACGGAAAATATACTCAAGCTGCAGCCCGGTGATAAGGTGATGTGGGTGCATCCAATTCCTGCATGGTTGACGGTGGCTGATACAGGCTTTGCAAACGCAAGTCAGAAGTGCAAGCATCTCGTTAAAGTTGCTTTTGTGCATCCCGAGGGCCGCTTTGTTAGCGTCAAGATGATTGAACCGCACTCTCCGCAGCTTAATGTTACCGATGCGGTTGGGACTGCTTGGCCGGAGGAAATCTTTCCGGCTTAAATTTGCGGAATGCCGACTAACAAAAGACGCAAAACAGGGAAATAAAAATGGAAGAACAAACCAGAAAAATTCGAAACAGGGTTACAGCTGACCCCTTTAAGGAAGAGGACTTGTACGACTATCAAGAAGCGATGCACAAGGCGGAAATTGGCGGAGTGCTCTCGCGGGCGCAGTGCGCACAGTTTCGATGCTCGAATGGTTTGGACTACATCGTGACGCCGAGTCTCCGTGAAAGTGAGTGGCAAGTAACTACCTTCAGCGGAGACACGGCTTTGTCAGACCATCAGAGCGACAGCATCGAGGATGTCCTTGATGCTCTGCCCGATGAAGGCGCAGAAGAGGTCGTTTTCGTTCCAGGAAGGGAGGCCAAGACAATGACCTTCGAAAATTCGAAATATGTCTCTCCGAACGGCACTGCCATTGAGGATGGACTCAACAGCATCGCAGACCCGTGGTCCCTGCGTTATGCACAGGCAACACTGATTGCGGGAGGGTTTGCCCAAATCTATGGCCCTCCTGATGCCTTGCAGATTGTCGTAGACGAGAACCATCATTTGACCGAGGGACAGCGCAACACCCTGCAAAATGTCATTTATGACAGTGTCAGAGCGGGAAACGATGTAACCATCAAAACGCTGAGTGGCAAAAGCACCACGCTGCTGGAAGAGGATAACGGCAACATTGCCAAAATTCACGGCTGGCTCGTAAAGCATGGCGACTTTGCGCACGGAAAGTATATTGACGACCAAGAGCAGACCATTGACAGAACGCTTTCCAGAACGAGAGACAGTAACAAATCCCTGAATTGGGAAGAAGAGAGGTAAGAGTTATGAATGAGTATAGTTTTGAAATCAAGAAGAAATACGGCGGTGAACATCCGTCGTATAGCGGTATTTTAACCTGCAACGGTTCAGAGTACAGCATGATGCTGTCGGCTGACGAGGAAAAAGAATTCAGCGCGACGATTCGGGACACTGCGGAAATGCAGAAGGCGTATTCGCAGCAGGACAGCCTCTATGTCCATATCTATCCGGGTGAAATCGCAGATTCTTATGGCGGCGAATATCGATACGAGACTCGATGCTTCAAGGAAGATGCAGGCTTCATCATGGATGCAGCAAAAGCTGCCGTGCAGGAGTACGAGCGAAACCTTGCTATTGACGAGGCGCTTGGTATCGGAAAACCCGGCCCTGTCCACGCACAGGACGAACCAGAGCGATAATTCACGCCAGCTTCGGCTGGCAGCTCCTCACAGCAGTAGTCGCCACGAGACGAGGAGTGGGCAACGGTCTCAATAGTCAGACCGGCTAATAGCTGCTATTGGGATACGCAATGGTCTGACATACGGAGGAAGACGATTATGGAACGCGACGATAAGAGGACTATCAATTGGCTGGTACGCTGGCTTAGTGTCATTTGGTTGGCGGGTACAAGTCTCGGAGCACTACGACTGTTCGCCGCAATTTTCGAAAAATACCCGATTTTGGGTTCGCTTTTGAGTTGTGGATGGGTAATTGCTGCTGTCCTTGCTATCTGCCATGTATTTGACCAAACAAGGAATGAGAGCAGTGATGCAGAAGGAACCAATCAGAATTCTGAAACAGAAAACGGAGCATCGCTGAGTGCTGCCAATGCCGTCAAGCCTATCGTAAAAGCTGTTGTGAAAGCCAAAGCGGTTGCTCCGTATCAAACCAAGATGTGCGGCCTTGCGAAACAATTCGAGGACTACGATGCAGAGCTTCGAAACCTTGGCAAAGAGACAGGCAACTATAAAAAGGCGATGGCAATCATCAAGAAGGAATTTAACCGCCAATGTGATTATGTGGCTCGCATTGCCGAAATTGAAGGCAAGCAGGGAGACATGTCTGGCAACGAGAAGACTGTCGAAATCTCGAAAAAGGTGCGCAAAAGCTATAAGGCACATAGAGACGAGGCGACAAAGAGCATTGAGAGTCTTATCGGCAACGCCGAGCAGGTAGTTGTACTTATGCAGCGGGACTTGCAAAACCAGATTTTTGATGCTCACGCTCAAGTTGAAACCGGCAAAATCAACGACATGATTTCGAAACTGGAAGGTTCCGTTCAGCTCGATAAGGAAATCAACGCTGAAGCAGCAGAAAGCTGCATGGAGCTCAAAGGGATTGAGCAACCCTCCAAAGAATAAAATGAGCCCGCCGCGCGGCGGGCGAGCTCTCCCACAACAGCAGTCGCCACGAGACGGAGAGCGGGCAACGGTCAGATAGACCGGCTGACGGTGCAGAACAGATAACAGGTGAGCAATATGAGCAAGTTTAACATTGTTTGCAACGAAACCCACTACGACAAGGACAGCGATTCGCTGATTACTACCGGCAAGATGAGTTTCAATGGTGAGCTCTCTACTTTTGAATTCGAAGAGAAGGACGGCCGCTATTATCTCAGCGTCCAGTCCAAAGACTTTGAAATTTTCGGCCACAACAAAAACTTCCCGTCTGTGTCTGGCGAAGGGCTTTCTCACCCTGCAGCGCAGCAGTTCCTCAAGAATCCCGATGAAGTTCACAATGCAATCGAGGAAATGGTCAAGGAGTTCCAGCAGAACAACCACGATGCTCGCATTGCAATCCTCAACTACGCAGAACCGGAAATTGAAAACTATGATATTGATGCTATCGATATCAAGCGCAATCAGGGTGACATCGGAGAGTTCTACGGTAAACTGCGTGTGGAATCTGAGATGCTCCGCTTCACCGCCGACCGCGATGATGGCGAGGTACATCTGACTCAGATTGCGCTGCTCGGTGAGTCGATGGAAGACCCTCGAACCTTTGGGTTCACAGACAACATGATGGCAAAAGTCGTCGCAGAAGTTGACCGTGGTATCAATGAGTTCGAGCGTCAAGAAGAAATCGACAAGGCTCTGGGCGGCACGGAGCACGATGCCGATGAGCGCTCTGCAGACGAACCCGAACGGTAACATTTCCCACTTAACCTTATATCCTGCCCTTTGTGGCAGGAGTTCCCTCGAAAGCGCAGCTTCCACGGTTAGCAGGGGACGGGCAATGCCGGAAAAAGTCCGGTAGCTGATGGCGCTATATATAAAGGTAGGCGGTTAATACGCCAAACTTCAAAATCGACCTCACCAAATGTGAGTACAACAAACGGCCAGACATTCTCGTCACTTCCGGGTCGCTGCTCTGGGAAGACAAGCTCTATTTTGTAGAGCTCGTAGAGCGCAGAAACTCCAAGCCGACAATGTTCATCACAAACAGTGAATCCGACCTCGAATATAGTGAGGGCGGAACAATCTACGGAAACTTAGATGAACACCGCAACGAACAAATTTCCCAAATCTATGCAGAGCTGCTGGGTCAAGCGAATGCTTTTCAGCGCGAAAACGGAATTGAATTTCAACGATTTGAAAGGACGGTATCTATCATGAAAGACATTAGAGTCAACTATGAGAGCTGCGAGTACAACGCAGACAACAGCACCCTCACCACGAAAGGCACGCTGGAATACGGCGGGCAGCAGTTCAATGCTGAATTTGTTCAGCATCAGGACGAAACGCCCACGGTACATGTGCGGAATGAGGATGTCGAGTTTACTTGCCATAACGGCGTGACCGCAGAGGTTCACAACTACAATAGTATGGACTATGACGCAGACGCAATTTTCAAAGCTATGAGCGAGAAGGCCGATTCTTACCAGCACACCACTCGCAATGGCATTCTCGGACGGATGGCGTTCGAGAACAAAGACATCAACGAGTTCGATGTTGAGGGTATTGACATTAAACCGAACCTTGAAGAGCTCGGCGAAGGAGACCTTGTTGGGCATGTCCGTGTTGGCAGTGTAACTTTGGAGTATTTCGCTGACCGAGACGCAACCATCAAGAGCATTGCACCTAAAGGCTTTTTGAGGGAAAGCTTTGATAGTTTGCCGGGCTCCGATAATATGAAGACGGCTATCGCAGATGCCATCTACGGCGAAGTCAACCAGTATGCCTTCCAGCACGGTCAGGATATCAGCAAGCCCATCATCGTTGAAGTCAAGTTCGAGAAGTGTGAATACGACCCCGAAGCTGACATCCTCACTACGAGCGGCAAGATGAACTTTGATGGCAAACAGTATGATGTTGCTTTCAAAGAAAATGGCGGTATCCCGGCCATTGAGATTACCCGTGGCGATGAACTTGAAATCAGCGGGCAGCGTGGCAGTGGCAGTGTTGAAGTCAGCTTTGACGATGCAACAGAAGGCAAAGCTATTGTTGCAGCACTTGATACCATCTTCAAAGAAGCAGTTGAGAAGGCTGATGCTTACCAGCACACCGAGCCGGATGGGCGACTTGCCCATCTGAATTATGAAGCTGCCGAACTCGATTCCGAAGATATCGATGTCTTTGATGTACATAAGAACGAAGGCGATGTCGGCGACCTGATTGGTAAGATGCGGGTTGATGATGAAACCTTGCGTTTTACGGCAGACCGGGATGGTGAAGTCAGGCAGTTGGCATTGTCCGGTGAATCTCTCCAAGACCCTCGTGACCTGGCTGTTTCAGACAATCTTGCAAACCTCGTCTACGATGCCATTGAGGAATCTGTGGGCGAGTTTGTCCGCAATGAGGAAATTGACAAGGCGCTGGGTATCGACAGTACCGGACCTGATAAAGACCGTAATTGTGATGAACTCGAAATCTAAACTCTTCCCCGCAGTATTATCTGCGGGAGCTGCCCAAAGACAACAACCGCTGCGTGGTGGGCGGCAGGCAACGGAGCACTTGCTCCGGCTAATAGTTGTTGCAAAATAAGGAGAACAGGCGATGAATTTCCGATTTCTAAGGGCTAAAACCATAGCGGTGGCGATTGTGCTGGTCACGGCAATCAACTGCGTTAGTATCGTTCCTACCGGCTATACGGGAGTGCGCACGACCTTCGGGCAGATTTCCAGCGAGACCGTGTCGAACGGTCTGAACCTCAAACTGCCATATATCCAGAAGGTGAACCTCATCAACAACAAGCAGCAGGACAAGGATTTTGCCAGCAATCAGGTCTGGGGCGAAACGAAGGACCAGGTTCAGGTTTACGCCCAGAACGCGGTTGTTTCCTACCGTCTGAATCCCGAAAAGTCCGCGTACCTGTACACGAACTTTTCCGGCATCGACAACATCATCAATGAGGTAATGTTTGACTCTGCTTTCAAGCAAGCCGCTTCCACGCTCGGCCCGTCTGAGGCTACCAAGCGTGATAAAATCGAGCCTGCCACGCAGGAAAAGCTCCAGCAGTTGGTAGATGAGAAATACGGCGCGGACACGGTGACTATCTCTTTGGTAGTCATTAACCAGATGGATTTCTCGAATGACTATAATCAGGTAATTGCTGACAAGAACGCCGCACAGCAGAAGCAGGAACAGCAGGCAATCGAAAATCAGACCAATGTTGCCAAGGCTGCAGCTGACGCTGAGGTTGCCCGCACCACTGCGCAGGGAAAGGCTGATGCTGCAAAGATTGAGGCAGAGGGCAAGGCAGAAGCCAACAAGATTCTGAGCAACTCTGTCACAGAAAATACCCTGAAGCAGGACATGCTTTCCAAGTGGAACGGTGAGCTGCCCAAGGTTGTCAGCGATACCGGCAATGTCTTCTCTTCGGTAGATGCTATCGACTCTGATTCCAACCAGTAACTATTAAGCAGACAGTTTGAAATATAACTGTCTCTTTTTGAAATTTTCGATAGGAGGTGCTTATCGTGGCTGGCAAAATCCAAGATTTTGGAGAAAAGATTGGCGGCGCAAAGAAGGATTTGTGGTCCAATACAGCTCTGATGCTCAGCAATTTTGAAACGCTCACTGATGTGGAACGCAACAAGTACTGTAGCAAGGATTATGTCTGGCCTCGTCCTGACTGGGTAAAACTGCGCAATGAGGGCGCTGACCAAACGGTATTGTATTGGCAGAATGAAATGCGCAAAGCGTTTCCCCCGAAGCCTCTGATTGTTTCCGCAAAACTCAACGACAAAGAAGAAATTTGTAAGGCACAGGCAGCATATGTCAAGGTGTGCAGCGAGTTTCGTGATGCGGTAATGGCAGTTAAGACCGAAAGCGAGATTGCTTCGTTCTATAAGGACTTTATCTTGGGGAAAGGGTATGTCGCTGAACAAACGCACAACTACAGCGGATATGGCGGTTCCCGCACAACTGTTTCGCAGGAGCCGAAGATGGCGCATTGTCTGAATAATCGGCTGTTGAAGCTTGCAACGCCTGACCGCTATGCGATGCAATACATGAGGCAAACTGCAAAGGACCAGCTTTTTGCCATTCCTAAGGAACGCAAAATCTATGAAAGAGTCAAGCTGAATCTTATTGTTGCTGAGCTGGACGGGAAAACCTGTAAGGCTGAGCCGGATGACCGGTATGGCGGGACAAAGATTGTGCTTGGCTCTCCGATGAGCAAGCTGTATTTCTATGACCATGGAGCCGAAAATAAAGGTCAGGACGATTATGAAATCGGAACTTTCCTTGTCCTGAATAGAATGAATGGCAGTGTAACTCAGAACGGGATACCTACCAGAGAAATTGCAGAAAAGCTCGTGGAGGCTGCAGCGGTCGCAATGCAGGAAAAGGAAAATGAGATTACGAAGGCTCCTGCAAAGGAAAGTAATCGAAAAAAGAATTTCGCCCTGGACCAGCTCGATAAGGTAGAGCGCACAGGGCCGAACTACCTGCATGGCGGTCACGCTGCTGCCAGGAATTTTCTCGATGACCTCGGCTTTCGTGGCGGTGAGTTTGGTAACTGGGTGGCATCCGATGCAGAGCGTCAGACCAACCTCGATATGGCGTATCAGAGCTTTCGTGACCTAGCACATGTGCTGCATATTGGGTCGCATGATGTCAGTCTTGGCGGACAGCTGGCGATTGCTTTTGGTGCTCGCGGCAGGGGAGGCGCACAAGCTGCCAGTGCTCATTATGAGCCAGACCGTACCGTAATCAATCTGACGCGCATGAAGGGCGGGGGGTGTACTGCCCATGAATGGGCACACGCTCTGGATGACTACTTGGGCAAGACCTTGAACTTGCCTACAGGTGTTATGCTGTCGGAGGCGATTGGTCAGCGTCAATACAAAGAGCAACTGGCAAAAGCTCCCAAGGCTATGGCTGAAATCGTTGAGCTGATGCACTTCAAACAAGCCTCTATGACGGAAGCCGAAGCAATGGCAGCTAAGGATAAAGCAGTCGAGCTGAGTAAGAAATCTCTGGACCGCTGGATTGACTCTGTTAAACCTCGTAATATGACACCGGAACAGACGCAGCAGTGGGACAAGCTCTGCAATGACTTTATTGCGGGCCGCGATGACCTTGTCGGTGGGGAGTATTTCTCTTTTCGTGGCAATGGCTATCGTACTTATGCGCCGCTTGAAGCTTTAAGCGATTTTCATAAACAGGTCACGGGACATGTCATCGGCAAGCAGCAGAAATTTGACCTCACGAATTTCCTGCATCAGTACAAAAATACAGTGGACCGTCCACTGCCCGAGTATATGCAGGTGCGGACCGTGGAGAGCGACTATCATAAAGGCAGCAAGGCTTTTGACAGCGAATTTGCAAAGAATAGTCATGGCTATTGGTCAAGTACCTCTGAAGAATTCGCAAGGGCGTTCGATTGCTTCGTAGAAGATAAGTTAAAGGAAGAGGGCATTAAATCTCAGTACCTGACGGCTCATGCTTCGCACTTTGCTTATAAAGCACCGGGCGGTGATGTCATCCGTGCATACCCTGTTGGCAAGGAGCGCGAGGCGCTGAATGAAAAGTTTGAAGAGCTGATTCAGCAGGTGAAGGAGATGGGGCTGTTTCATGAAGAAGTCATCGAACAGCAGATGGAACAGCCTGAAACGAAGAAAGAGCTGACTCGTGATGAAATGATTGACCGTAGCTTGAGCGATGCGTTCTCTTATGCAAACTGTGAGCCGGTCCAGCTGTCGTTCGGGGATTTTGAACGATAAAATCGGGAGGGAAAAGGATGGAGTACTCAAACTTGGAAGAGCTAAAAGCACTCAAGCCGGGAGAGTGCGCTACTTACTATACGGGGCCTTACAATGACATCGTTCAGATTGATAGAATTGACCGTCCCGTTCCGATTCGTGACTATGATTGCAAACGCTCGACCGTCTTTGACTTTGTGAACGGGTATACGGAAGACCCGTCAATTCATTCGATGGATGAATTGTATGGAAGTCTTACAAACGGTGACTTGGTTGCGGCAATGTCTGCGTCGGGGAGAGACATGACCGCAGATATCCGGTTGTTTCTTGCTTCCCGCAATTATACCGAGCACCTAAAAGCAGTCGGGGCTCCGGATTTTGCGATTGAAAGTCAAACTGAAATCACAAAGAAATATCGTGAGCACCTGAAAAACTATGGGGATGCCTGCATTCTGATTCGGAAGGACCAAATTGATAAAGATGATATCACGCAATACGGTTCTATCACCGAATACATGCAGGGACTTCTGGACCGTATGGAAGCCGGTGAGAAAGGCGAGTGCTATGTTGTTCGATATTGTATGAGGGAAGAGCTCGATAAGCAGCTGCAGCAAGGCGTAAAAGAACTCACGCCTACCTGGTCATCAGACGCGTATGTCGGCGTTAAACATGTGGCGGCGTTTCTCAGAGCGTCGAATATGCATCTGCGCCCACTGCATGTTCAGGACGAAGCGGTTCCTGCAGAAGAACAGCCGGAAGAAGAGCCTCAATTCGATATGCCGTGCCGCAATGAGCAAAAGCGAGAATGTAGAGAGGATGGTGAACGATAAATGGCGTTGGTGTGTTCTCTTGGTGATGTGTATGCAAACGAAGATTTGTGCCGTTTGCCTATCGTTGCCTCCAAGTATTGGTTCTATGGAGCTTTTATTCCTTGGAACATCGGCTCCGGTTCTCGTGATGAGGGCATCTATTTTGTGATGAGTGATGAACCCATTCCGCCTGATATCGATATCCGGGATTTGACAATGAAACTCTCCCAGACCGATTATCTCAACACGAAATATCTGCTTTTCCCTATTGGCAAGGAGTGCCTTGATGAAAGCAATAAAGCGCAGAATTTGGTGAACGAAACTCTGGAATACGCGGAGAACATTGCAACGCTGCGCTCTATCTTTGACGAGTTCGGCGAAGGTGCGAAAATTCCGGAATTCATTGGACCGGAGGAACTTCGAGACCTTTTGCGAGTCTATGCACTCGCACAGTTTGACGATTACGGCAAAACGCTGGAATCCCAGACCGCAATTATAGAAACCAGAGCAGCGGCAATGAAGGACCTGCGACGCTATTGCCGAATATGGAAGAATGTCGAGGAAAAGTACAGCAAAAACCGTATTTTGCGCTTTTTCAAGATTCCAAACCGCGATTATCTGCGTGCGTCTTATGAGTTGAATCCTCGACTCCTCTGGTCGGACAATCCTTTAGTACGCGCTGTGCGATGGCTGAAATATCGGAACAGCCAGCAAATCAGTAAAGCCGCACTGATGAATCTTGCTTACGGTCCTGATGGCGTTCAGAGACTTACGCTTTATTCTAAATGGCAGGACCCCGAGACAGGGAAGATGCACAAGGAAGGGACTTACCAGGAATTTGTAAAGCAGATGGCCGAGAAGTACCCGGGTATTCCTTATGCGGTTAAGAAGCTGAAACCGTATAAAGGTATATTTGTAAAAACCAAAGAAGACTGGGCGAATCCTTTTAATAAGGTGGAGAGCTATGAGCAGCCGATTGAAATTATGTTCTGCAAGCGGCATGTGACTTACATCGCACCGCTTGTAAATCGTATTTCGATGACGGAAGAATACTGTACGGAGAAAGCAGGGCTCTCGCTGCACCCGAAGACTTTGGACGAGATGAAAGCACTCGGTGACGAGCTTGTAGTTCGCTATATCGATTGCAGTTCCGCCGTTGGTTATAATGTTGGTATCCTTGCCGAAAACTGCGGTATTCCTTACGCACTGGATGATGGCACGACCTATGCATCGGAAGCAGATGAATCGATGGCGTTTGTGTTTCGCGCACAGGATGCGGACTTTGCAGAGAGTGCGATTGAACGGGTTCTTGAAGATTTCTCGAATACTCCCGGACAATGCAAGTATCCGAATGGATATACGCAATGTCGCAGCCCTGAACCTGAGAAGGAAGTAAATGAAGGATTTGAGTGTTTGAGGGATAAGCAAATTGATGAAGCGCTTCAAATGAAAATTGTGACAGGGAATCCGAAAGAGGAGATGGACCTGTCGTTATAAACTATTAGCAGCCTCGGTGAAAAAATGCCGGGGCTGCTTGGTTTCTCTGGAAGCGAAAATAAAGCGAAACCGCTGAATATGTTGCTTCGCTAAAGTTCAGTTTAGCGAAGTATAGAGGAGAGATTTTTATGAATAAATGGCTAACAAATGTGTCAACCATATTGACAATATATTAAAACGGCGATATACTAGACACAAGATGCGGTGTAAACGCATGGACTATATACTATATATAGTGTATCAACTGGGAGGAATGCGCAATGAGGGGTTCAAAGAAAAGCAAATCGCTTGCTGAGAAACTGGGTGGGTTCTTTACGAACTTGTTCTTGATTTTATCGGTTGTGTTTTGTGCGGTGGTCGCACTTGGAGTTTTGCAGTCCAAAGTGACCGGCACTGCATTTTCCATTTTCGGATATCGACCGGTATATGCACTCAGCGGGTCGATGGAACCGACGATTATGACCAACAGCATCAGTTTAACGAAACAAGTGACTAACCCCGATGAGGTTCAGGTTGGAGATATCGTTGCGTTTTCGGTCACGGAAAACTCTGGAAAAGAGATTGAAGTGGTACACCGAATTATTGAAATTACCGATGACGGTTCAGTTATTACACAAGGCGACAACAATAATGCACCGGATAGCTTTTCGCTTACACGCAATGATATTCAGGCCAAGGTTGTCGCCACATGGAATGGTTTTGCCACAATCGTGAAGTTCTTCAACAGTAAATACGGGATTCCGATTCTGATTGCTTTTGCAATCGCTGCTGCGCTTATCTATTACGGCGCGAAATGCTTTTTGAGCAAGGAAGATGCGGATATCGTTGAAGTTGAAGCGCTTGTCGACGATGGTGAATATATTGATGCCGAAATTCTTCACGACGACGATAATACAATGAAAGGACGGGATTGATAATGTTCGTGCAGAATAAAAACAAAATCCTGATTGCGCTGGCGATTGTCGTAGCTGCAATCGTGGCTTGTACGGTTGGTGCTTTTGCCTACTTTACCGACTCTGCAAGCCTCCACGCGGGTATCAGGACAACCAAATTGACGGGTGAGATTGGGCAGACCACCGCATTGGGAACGCCTCAGAGTGAGGAAGTCTGGCGTGAATCCCAAAGCACGGTGAAGGATGGTGACAAGGAAGTCTTTACGGCTCTTGATACTGATATCAAGGACGGCAGCGCAACGAAAGCTGACATCAAGACCTTCACGGTCAGTCGCGGCAACGCTCTGGCGGTAAACGATGACGGCAGCATGAACCAGAATCAGATGTTCAAGACCACCTTCAAAAACACCAGCACGGTGGATGAAGTCTTTTACCCTGAAATCTGTTTGACCGGTCAGAACGGCGTGGATTTGAGCCAGTATAAGGATGTTATTGGCATTGCTGAATCCGATTCCAAGGCTGCGCTGAACAGTGATTTTTCCTACCAGAATGTGACTGATGGCACAGCAGAAAATCTTCTGAACGGCAAGATTTGGAATGTGGACTCCATCGCCACAAAGGTGATTGTCAATGGCAACGGTTCTCTTTCCCTGTATCTGCCGGGAATTACGCTGAAGCCTGGTGAAAGCATTGAGAAGACCTACACCGTTACAGAGAATATGTCCGGTCATGTTGATTACAGCTGCCCTACGGTTGCTGTGACGGTGAATGCTACGATTCGCTACGCAAGCAAGGGCAATCCGATGTGGTATGGCACTGCCGCCTCCGATAAGTCTGACAGCAGTGTGCAATACACGCTCGGCCCTGATTTTCAGACTCGTGTTCTTTGGAAGGATGCGAAAGGCTCTTATACAGTTCGCGGCGGTGATGAAGCCTTTTCTGTAAAAGATGCCGAATCTGAAAATACAAAGGAAGCTCTTGAGTATTCCGTGGTGAAGTACGAATACACCGGCACCAACCAGGCACCTACCGCTTTCCTGTTTGGCTCCGATGTCAGCTATACGCTGTATCAGCAAAATGATAAAGGCGCATGGAAAAAGGTCACGGATAGCAATGCAACATTGCTCGGCCATTACAAAGCTGTGGTTGATGCCTCTGGCATGAACGGCTTTACTGTGAGCCACACCAGCTTCTATTTTGATATTGTCAAAATCAAAGACAAAGTAACCTTCGAAAACAAACCGCTTCCGGATGGTTCGGAAGATAAAGATAACAACATGGGCTGGCCCACCATCAACAATGGCGAAAAAATCTATGATGGCAAGGCTATCTCCATTATTGCAAAAGATTCACATGGGAACATTGTTCCGGAACTTATCTTTACAGACAAGGAAACGGGCAATGTGGTTGAGAATCCGACAGAAGTCGGTGATTACATTGTGACACCTGTTGGTGATGAATTCCACGAATATACAAATACTGGCACTGCCAAGATTGAGCCCGCTCCGCTGACTATCAAGGCAAATGATGTGACCGTCACGGAAGGAACTGCCCCGACTTTCACATCCATTAAAATTGGATTTGTAAACAATGAAACGGTATCTGTTTTGACTGGCAGTGAAGTGTTCACTGTAAGCAACAATAATGCTACGGTGAATGCCGATAGCAACGGTTGCTATCCTGCAGGTACTTACCGCATCATCCCCAGCGGCTATACCGCAAAGAACTATACGATTACTTATGAAGAAGGAACGCTGACAGTCGAGAATCCGTCCGTTACGGTTGCTCTCAAAATCAAGGGTGATGATAACAGCAAGATTTACGACGGCCTGAACATCACAAACGATATTGTGGATATCACAGTGGATGATGGAAATTCTGTCTTGCCCGATGGTTACGGTCTGGTATGGCGAGACAGTAAAAGCAATAAGGTGGATTTCACGCCGAAAGATGTTGGCAGCTACACGGGTAAAATTGAAAAGATTGATGAGTCTGCAAAGACTTGGAATATCTTGGGCAATGGCCCGGTAACTTATAAGATTTATCCATTCACCATCAAGGTTTCCATTCAGGACAAAATGACGACCAATCGCGGTTCGTATGTAATTCGAAACTATGGAACGCCGATTGTTCACGATGTAGAGTTTGCAAACCTGTCCGATTTTCCAACGGTAGATAAAGACGCTCTGACTGAAGCCAAAGAGGCTGTGCTGGGCATCAAGGTCGAAACGGATGGCAGCGTGACCTATGACGAAAACGCTCAGAGCAAGTACTTCTACACGGCAAAAACAGGCGACACTGACCAGAACGGTAAGGAAGCACTGACAGAGCCGGTTGAAGCGTATTATCTGGCTGATGATACCTTGGGAAGCATCGAGGGACGATTCCAGAACGGAGGCAAAACACTGTATGATGACATCCTGAAAGAAGCCGCTGTAAAGTCAGACGGTTTCAAGGCTGAGAATTATCAGTTCGAGCTAGAATCCAAAGAAAGCGTTTATACGGTTCCAACTTATCTGTTTGACTATAATGCAGAGGACGCCAAAGCTCCTGTGAGTGATACGGAATCTGTGCGAAGCAAAATCGAGCTTGAAAAAGTAAAAGGGCACTATGTGGATACTGATTTCCAGATTCGCAAAACGGATTTGCCCACACGCGACGGATATATTTGCACCGGTTATGCCGTAAAGCATAATGCTTCTGAACCTGATTATGCAGTTGGCACTAGCCTTCCTAGTATCACGAAAGATAAAACTCTGTATGCAGTCTGGAAAGAGATTCCGAAGCCTCTGATTCGCGGCAATGGCAGCAGCACAACGCTTATGACTTATTCGGACCTGAAAGACTATTCCAAGAATAAGGCTGTGCAGAAAATGGCCGCACAGGCCAAAGCTGTCCAGTTTGACAACAGCGTGCCGGATACAGCCGCCTGGACAACGCTCCGCGATAACGACTCCGTAGTCATCTACCTTGACGATAACAAGACGCTGCATATCTGTAACAACCAAAATGTTACGATGAAAGTGCAGAAGCCGATTGCTGAGCCCTATGCCCTTGCAGGTATGTTCAAGGGCTGCACGAATCTCGTGACCGCCGATATGTCTGGCGTTGACATGACGCAGGCAGTAAGTATGAGCAGCATCTTTGAGAACTGCTCGAAGCTGACGAGTGTTAAAGGCTTTAGCGGCGATGCTGATAAGATGGCAGACATGAGCCGCGCGTTTCGGTACTGTATTGCGCTGAATGATATTTCAGGATTGTCTGACTTGAACACAGCAAATGTCAATAGCATGAATGACATCTTTGCTGGCTGCACTGCTCTGGAAGACCTGACTCCGCTTACAAATTGGGATGTCAAGCAGGTAAAGAATGCTAACGGTATGTTTGGTGAAAGTGATTTGCCCAACAACCACTATAAATTTGCCTATTGTACAAATCTGAAATCTCTCCACGGCCTTGAAAATTGGCAAATGGATTCTCTTGAATCTTGTGAAGCAATGTTCAAAGGCTGCACTTCTTTGACCGATATTTCCGCGATGTCTAACTGGAATGTCAGCAATGTGACCCGAACCTATAACATGTTCTATGGCTGTTCGGCGCTTGAAAATCTGACTGGCCTCGAAAGCTGGCATACCGAGCATTTGACATATGCCAACTATATGTTCTACGGTTGCTCTTCCCTGTCCGATGTGTCTGCGATTAAAGATTGGGATATGTCTAAACTCGAAAGCGCAGTGAGCATGTTTAACCAGTGCAGCTCTTTGCAGAGCATCGTAGCGCTGAGCGGCTGGAATACCTCCAGTGTGAAAACCATAGAATCTATGTTTAACGGCTGTTCTGCCCTCTCTGATATCTCTGGCGTTTCCAACTGGGATACTTCGTCTGTTACTAATATGAGCAATCTTTTCAGTGGATGCACTGCGCTGTCTGACATCAATGCCTTGACAGGATGGAATACAGAAAATGTCACTAAAATGACAAATCTGTTTAATGGCTGCTCTTCCCTCTCCGATGTGAATGCACTTCACGAATGGCAGACGGGGTCCGTCACAGATATGAGTTATATGTTTGACAGTACAGATGTAAACAGCACCACGGCTTTTGAAAACTGGAATGTTGGAAAGGTTGCTGCGACAACAGGTATGTTCCGCAGTTGCGCAAATCTCGCAGACCTGACCGGTTTGAAAAACTGGAATACCAGCGCTGTTACAGAGATGTACCGAATGTTCTATGGATGCAAAGCTCTCACAACTCTTGATGGATTGGAAAACTGGGATACAAGCGCAGTAACAAAGCTTGGTAACTCTGGCTATTCTGGTAATGCAGGTATGTTTGAGTATTGCTCCAGCCTGACAAGCGTTGAAGCACTTGCAAATTGGAATACTGGGGCTGTCACAGATATGAATGCTGTTTTCAACGGATGCTCTGCGCTGACAGATGCAACGCCGCTGAATGGATGGAATGTCGCGTCCTGTAAAAATAAAAATTATGCCTTTGATAAGACGGGCATCCCTTCTGATAAGCTTCCTACTTGGTATAACTGACATCAAGATAATTAACTGATTTTGGCACCTGTTCACCCGATTTGGGTGGGCAGGTGCTTTTTTGTTTGCGTGCAGGTAGATAGCAATTTTACATCCAAGATAACAAATGTTGCAAAACTGTGCGAAAATTATTGACACGGCAATGGCTTTGTGTTATCATTTAGTCAACAAAAAATTTACCATATATTTGTATATCGGAGTTGAAGAAAAATGGCTGATAGCGCGATGAAAATGAGATTGATTGGCATATGGGATACGAAAGAGTACTGCTTGCTGTATGCTGATGGCACAATGACAAGATTTTCAACGGACAACAATGATGCTGTCACGAATCATGCAATGGTAGACTTATTTACTCGCTATAATAAACCGGGCCTTACTGCCTATGGTAAAAATGTGAAGCGTTGGCAGAATGAGGACAATTCCAATAGAATTGATTTGTGGGAGTGGCCCAACGATGATAAATCTGTTGAATGGGTAGAGCCATATGTAGCTGCGGAGGTTATTGCTTGCAATGCTATGGACCCGGAAACGGATTACATGTTGGTGATAAAAGACCCCGACATTATGGAAGATTGGCTCAAGACCTCGTTTGTAAGCTATGGGAATCCAGATGATACCACGGTTCGGTATCTGACCTTGAGTGAGTACACGGATGAAATCAACGAAGTCCGCAGAGCTCAGGGGCTGAAAGAAATTGCTGAAACTGCAGTCCGAACGAAGGTTGCCCGCCATCAAATTGCAGCTGTAAAGCAAGGTGCGAAATGGACGATTGCGTCCGGTACGCCTTGGCCTGCAGACCGGCGCTCGAAGAGCTCGAAGTGATAGATACAATATATTTGTGTGGGGAAAACAATGAAACTTCGATTAGTACGAACGACTTTTGTGCAGAAAGCTCCTCGGTACGCGGTACTGTTTGCAGATGGCACAATGATATATGGCTTAAATTTCAGCCGTCCTAAGATAATGTCGGGTGAGCCGGATGAAACTGCAAAAGCTAAGGAATGGCGAGATGTCAGCTGCCGTATCCTCCGTGATGTGCTTGCTCACTATGACAAGTATGAATACCTGAGTGCCGAGAACTATGGGATTGATGATACTACTCTCGTGGGGCGCTGGGATGGAGCTGAAACCTGCGGCAATATGTCGCTGTGGGGTTCTAACAACTATGCAACGGAGCTTATCATAAGCGATGCAGGACGGCTTTGCGTATATAATCCGTTGCTCACTGCCTTTGCCCGTGTTGGAAACTATGACGATTTCTCTTTCCCGGAGCATGATGTAGTCAAGAATAATGCTAATTCTTTGATGCTGCGATTGGTTAAGACGAAAAGTACGCTGCGCGAGGGGCTCTATCTCCTTTGGTGGAATGGAGTTCGCGAACAGGTCTGTATTGATGAATCGAACGCAAAAGATGCAAAGAGAATCATTGATATCCTGTCTAACTATGTCGATGTAGACCAGCGGTTGATGCCGAATGCAGATACTGTTGACGATAGTGAGCGCTGGGATAAAGACTGTTGTGAGGCAAGTACTGTTGATGAATGGTGCGCAAACTATGCCACGGTATTTGCAGTGACATTCGGAAATATCCTTTGCGTTAAAGACCCGACCGTTCTGCAGACCTTGCAGCTGGTAACAAGCCGAAAAGCAAAAATCAGCTTTACCGGCGCTAAAACTGTTACCCCGCTGCAGTATTGTTATCTTGCGCTGCAAGCAGGCTTGTTTGACGACCGTCTCGATGATGCAGGTATCATTATGGACCGCGAGCTGCATCGTCCGGTAAATCCTGCACATAACGAAGCATTTGAGAAAAAGTTTAAGAACTACCGTATCCGCGTTCTGAAAATACTCAAAGCGTCGTATGACCATGAGTATGGCGACAGGGAGGGCTTCCCGTTTGCCTGCGATAACAGCCTTTTCACGAAAGATAATAGTGGCGCTATCGAGTGGTATCTGCCCGTCTATTATCCCGGAGACCCGGAATACGAAAAGGAATTCGGAGCATTTGGGGTAAAAGATGAAGAAATAGGGCGTCCGTGCCTGCCTCGATATCCGGAACCCATCAAATCTCCGGGAGAGTATAAGCCTATTCGAATCACCGAGGCTATGCAGCGCCGCTTTGAGGAATATCTGGAAGAAAACAATAAAGTGAAGGCAAATTCCCCGAGAGAAGATAAAACGGCAATGCCTGTGTATTCAAGTATCAAGTACATCATCAGCCGTAACAAGCTGCTGAGCGATGCCGTCAAGGAAGCGCAGAATAAAGGAGGGACTTCTTCTCAGGAATTAGCGGATGCACTCTTTGACCGGTATGCAGGTACTCGGAGAAAAGAACATCCTACGCAGAGAAATAAACTCGAATTTCGCCACGCTGTCGAAGCACGCCTGGATACAGTACAGAATAAAAAGTGCTTGTTCTATGCGGCAGCGCTTGAATGTCAGAGCTTGGAAGAAGTGTCCTCGAAAGTTCTGTACAGTGAAGGGTATGTGCATAAACTGCTCTCCTCTCTTAAAGAGGGCAAGAAGAAAATGCTTGGCGATGAAGTTGGGCCTAATGTGTACTATAACTTCACAGACGGTGTGCGGCATGACCTAGAGAAGTACGATGCCGTCAAAGCTGGCTGCAAGAGCGGCAAGACAGATGAGCAAATATCGGAATCAACGGGGTTGCCTCTGGAAGAAGTAGCGCAGATACACGAGAAACTGGTATTGTAAACTACGCGATGCATCACTCCTGCGGGTGGTGCATCTTTAACAAAAGCGGCGACTAATAAATGTGTCAACACTATTGACAACAGTATAAAAAGGGTATTATAATTAGATGTAGACGATGGCTTTCCTGTGAGAGGAGATGGTGTTGTGAAAGTCGAAATTAAGTCGGGGATTGAGGATGTGGTCAATGCATCTAATGAGGGCAAAGACCTGAACCTGTATTATAGTATTTCTCAGAAGGCGGTCCTTCTCAAGAAGGACGATGCGCCGGTTGTCGATGCGCAGTGGATTGCGACGGTGCGCAAGCCTATCACAGCAGAAGAAGTTCAGCAGCTTGTGAATCTGGTTCTTACTGCTATTGCGATTGGCAGAGCATTGAATGTTCCTGCTGATACATCCAAGTATACGGGCGTGGCAATTTATGGCATGTATGAGGAGATGGGGTTCACGGTTGACAACTACGAGGATTTTCTCATGAGCTGTTACCTGTGGAAGACCTACACAAATCGGCATCTGCAAAAGGGTGAGGAGCAAGAAGCCACTTTTTACCTTTCTGATGATGGAAACAGTCGTGTGGCTGATTATGCCGAGCGTCCCGAACGGTGGTGTGATAGATTCATGGTTAGAACTCGAAAGGTTTTCCTTGCTGTCAACCTGCCGGTAAAATTTGCCGCTGAGTCTGAGTATACGATTGCTGCTGCCGTTCTGCTCTATTACAAGAGCTATAAGAAAGCACTGGATTATCAGCGCCAGTTCTATGCTGAACAGTGAGGTGACTGCAATGAAAAGCAAGGCTCATATCAAAGAAATTCTTCTCTATCTGCTTGCATGGCTGGTCATTCCCCTATTGCTTGTGGCTTTGGCTGAATTCGGATGCAGCTACTTTGGAGCTGAGTCTGAGATGACATCAAAAGTTCTGCTCCTGATTCGCTGCGGCATTTATCTACATTTGTTCCTGCATCCAATTCCAAAAGAGTATGATAAGCAGGGACGATATGGCACTATCGGCATCAGAGATTTAATGCCTGGCCTTCCGAGCAGAAAGCATAAAGGCGAAGAAGAAACCGACGAAACAGAGGACAACGAAGAAACTTCCTGTGACACGGAAGTGTAATTTTTGGTCCTATGAACTAACAATTAACGCAACATAATATAAATATTGTTTTTTTATAAAAAAGCACTTGCGGGGATGTGCGAACGGCATAGACTTATATATAGAGAGACGAACAACCGACGAATTGTTCATGATGATTGCTTCAAAGTAAGCGGAGGAAGAGCTTATGGAGACCAAAAATGTAACGCTGCGTGGCGTTTATATGAAAGAACTCCATGCAAAGGACAGCTGGCGTCTGTTTTTAGCCTTGCTCGATAATGGAGAGAAAGGGCAAAAGGAAGTCAAATGCAGCGGCGTGTTTATGCCGATGTACGAAGGCCAGCCTTTCACTTTCGTTGGACAATTTGAAACATATAAGGGTGAACGGGTGTTCCGGGTTGAATCCTATACAGCTGAATTGCCAAAAGGAGTCTCGGAAACGCAGAGCTTTATTCGCTCTATCAGGGGTATCGGCGTTAAGCGAGCTAAAACAATCAGCGACTATTGTGATGGCGACCTCTCTAAGCTGAATGGCAATGACCTCGATGCATTGTGCGCCCGGTGCCCGGGCCTCAAGAAAGAGAACATGGAGCGTTTGTTGCAGCGGCTTTCGCAAATCAAAATGATTGGCGAGCTGCAGAAGACTTTTGGCTCCGTTTTGACAGTTGAAGCATTGGGACGCATCGTCACAAAGTTCGGCAACCGTTCTGAACATACACTGCTCTATCATCCGTACTGGATTGATACCATCGTAGGTTTTGGCGTGGCGGATGAAGTCGGAGCAATCGATGGATTCGCGGCAAACAATCCGGAACGCCTGTCCTCCTGTGTGCGTATCACGCTCAATTCTCTGTGCCGTAGAAACTGCTCTGTGATGGCAAAAACGGCAGAACTCATTGCTGAGGTTATCAAGCGCCTGGAAGAGTCAAAGCTGGGCGGTGCTTCGGAAACGGATATTCGTGCAGCGATGAATATGATGAAGGACAAAGGCATCATCGTCAGGTGCGGGGACTATGTGTATCCGAAGAAAAACCATGACAACGAAATCGCCGTTGCCAAGTTCGTGGTGAACCAGAGCAAACAAATGCCCATGGACCGTCAGCAGAAATACAGCAAGGCATTTTCGCAGTGGTGCATTGAACACCGGAATATGCGGCTTTCTGCAATGCAGACCAAGGCTGTCTGGGAAGCGGGTAAGAATCGGGTGAGTGTCATTACTGGTGGGCCCGGTACAGGAAAAACTACTTGCCTACAAGCCATCATCGAAAGCTATTCAGCAGCATTTGAGGATGAACCGATTATGCTTCTGGCTCCTACGGGACTTGCCGCTAAGCGGATGGCCGATAAGAGCGGATACCCTGCAAAGACGATTCACAGTGCGTTTCGACTCATTCCGTTAGACGAGACGGAAAGTGGCGATGCCGACTGTGATTACAATGATATGCTTGTTCAGAGCGTTGAATCTGGCCTTGTCATCATCGACGAGTTCAGTATGGTGGCGCTGGACCTTGCAGCGTTCATCGTGCAGCACATCAATTTTGCTTCCAATGTTCAGCTCGTATTTGCCGGGGATGCAGACCAGCTCCCGCCCGTTGCGGCAGGCAATGTGCTTGAAACTCTCATCTCGACGAATACAGTACCGGTGACGCGCCTGAACCGCAACTATCGGCAGGAGCGCAATTCCGGTATTCCCGCTCTAGCTGCTGCCATCAATGGTGGTGATAAGGCCGCAATCAAGATGGAGGGCGGCTGCAAGTTTATCCGGACTGACAAGAAGGAAATCTGTGAGAAGCTGAAAAGCGAGTATGTTGATGCAGTGGCAAAGTATGGCGTTGAGAATGTTCTCGTTCTGATGCCGATGCGCAAGGCTACGGATAAGACCGGCGATATCTGTACCGATAAGATGAACGCTATTTTGCGTGATGCTATCAATCCGGCTGGCCGCAGAAAACCCGAACTGAAAGTTGGAGACAAGGTTTACCGTATAGGCGACCGTGTCATCAACTTGAAGAACAGTGAGTTTGTTGTCAACGGTGATATCGGAACCGTAATGGAAATCTCGCGCAATGACGGAACCATGACGGTTAAGATGGATTGCGGCACGGTTGTTGAGTACGATACGACCAAAGCCGCAAAGATGCTCGACTTTGCATATGCGGTTACGGTACATAAAGCGCAGGGCGGTGAGTTTGACTGTATTCTGATGCCGTTTGCACCCGGTCAGGAATTCATGCTGACTCGAAAGCTGGTATATACAGCCATCACCCGCGCTCGCAAAGAGTTTGTGGGTATCGGGGGCTGGACTCAGTTTGTGGGTTCTGCTGGCCGTATCCAGGCGACAACCGAACGCAAAGATTTTCTCGGTGTCCGTATTCTGAAAATGATTAGTGACAAAACCGGCTCTTCACCAAAAGCGGCGTAAGCTGTATATAGTCAGGAGGAAGTTTAGACTATGATGACTGGTGAAACTGATAGGTTCGAAGCTCTGGCTCTTACCGACGAACAAAAGCAAGAGCAGCTTACGACTATCCTTGACTTTCTGAAACTCGTTCATCCGTCTTTGGAGAGCGGTGACAACAGCGCGTTTGTGGAGTTGCGCGGTATTGCTCGTGACTATGATGCCGTTCCCTACCCTATCCGCAGCAAGTCCTATAACACCAGCGGCCTGTGTGATAAGGACATTGATGTTCTGAAAACATGGCTTTCGAAGCGTGTTGGTATGCCGATGTGCCTGTACTATTCGGTGTATGCCTACGACCGCTGGATGAAAACCTTTACCAAGACCGGTAAGGAAGCACAGGACGGAAAAATCACCGAGACTGCTGCTCTGTACTGTGAGGAACTGCCTCTCGACTTTGACCATATTGGCAGAGAAGAGATGGAACAGTACGACGAGATGTTTGCTTCTGTTGGTATTGAACCGCTCTGGATTAGTTCCGGCCACGGGTATCAGTGCCACATCCTGCTGACAGACAAAATCTCTGACCAGAGCGTGATGCAGTATCTTGTGCATCTGGTGATTGCAAAGGGATTTGCCCATGTGGACCCTGTTTGCGTGGATAAAGCTCGTGTGATGCGGCTGCCGGGAACCTTCAACTGCAAGTGCTTTGAGAAGAGCACGAAGTACCCGGAGGAGCGGCAGAACCCGCCGCGTACCACCATCGTGAAGCTCCGTACCAAGCGTATGAGCCTCGATGACCTCGAAAACGCAATCAATTCTCTGCCTACAGTTGACTGGGACGAGCAAGTCAAGGCTCTCGATATCTACGAGAAAGCAGAGCAGAAGCGTCTGGAAGAGCAGGCTCCTGCAGAGGAAAAAGAGCATCTCAAACCTCTTTACTCTCCTGTGTTGGAAGCTGCTATTAGCGGCGAAGAATTCCCTTTGGCGGTAAAGCGGGCACTTACCTACACGCCGCAAGGATACCGTGTTCAAACGCTTGCATTTCTTATGTATTTTCTCAGTCGTTATCTGAAATTCTCCGCAGAGGCTATCCGCGATGACTTGAAGATTTGGGCAACAGAAGCCTGCGTCCCGGCTCTTGAAGACTTCAATCAAGAGTTTTCTTCGAACTGGCCCGGCACGGGGAAATACGACCTGAAGAAGCTGAGCAAGCAACACGGCTTCTTTGACTTGAAATCTTATGTTCAAGTCAAGGACCATTCCGAGTTGTGCATTCCGAATAAGTTGCTTGGAGAAATTGGCGAGGTGGGTATGCAGTCAATTACTGTGTATCTTGGCTTGCTGATGGCAGAGCATGATGGATTGCAAGGGACGATTGCAAATGTCAGCGCTTGTGCCGGTACATGCAGCAGGGCAACGAGAAAAGGTTTGAAAACGCTGGTATCAAAGGGCTATGTTCGTTTTATAGCTGGCAACAGGCGCGGAGGGACACCTGATGTATACAGTGCCTCGAAGATTCAAGCTCCCGGAAATGGCTACCTTGCCGTGAACTTTTTGGCGGCAAAGCAATATGTTACGCTGTCTTCTGCAGAGCTTTGCCTTTTCCTTTTACTCAGACAAAACTGTTTGTATCAAACAGACGCAATTATCAACCAGACGGCGTTATCTCAGAAGCTTGGCTGTGACCGTACATATGTCTGTGCCTGTATGAAATCGCTTGCAAAACGCAAATTTATCAGCGTAGAACACAAATACCTCGATTCGGTAATGTATCGCTGCGCTGTAAATATAGAAGTATAACAAATTAAAAAGGAGACCATGAAATATGAAAAAGATTATTATTAACATCAGCGATGTCAAATACTTTGCAGATGAGCATAAACTGCACATCTTTGGTGAACTCAAGGTAGATAATGTGGAGCTTGACTTCGGGCTGGCTCAAAGCGTTCTTGGTAGCGAGCTCCATGCTGAGTATGAAGATGTGTGCTTGTGCTACGAACCGGGCAATCTTCCTGAGTTCTACTACGATGAGAACGGCAAAAATGCCGCCAATATTGATGAGAAAGTGGAAAAACGCGGCGAGAAATTTATCCGTGGAATTTATCTCGATGTGGTTGATGTAGCAGATGAGGCGATTCACAATAACACGCAGTTCCTGACGGAGCGCTTTGCCTATGTGGAAGCGGGCTTTGGTGGCGTGCTGCCGCTTGAATTTAAGGAGGACAAGCAAAACGATGATGGCAGCTATGAAGGTGAAGCAGCTGTGCGTGGCTGTGGTGTCATCAAGTATGTCATCCGCGATGGTGACATCGACGAGCTTTTCTTCCCGTACACGGAAGACAAAGAAGACCTGCGCGATTATGAGACCGAAACGAACACGGTCGAGTCTATCTGCGACGCTATCATGCAGCATGTCGAAAGCGCGAAAAGCACCAAATAACAATCTCTAAAAATTAACTTAGCGTCCGCTCTGTCCTGTAATGGCAGGGCGGGCTTTTTTATGGTATAATGACAGCAAATTAGTCTGCAAGTCGCTTATGATACGGCGTGACAAAGCCTAAAGATGATTGTGAGAATAGCATGGAACAAAAACTCGAAGCCTTATACTCGGACAATTTTGAGCTGAATATCCGATTGAAGTATGCCGACATCTGGGACAAAAAGTACCGTGATAAAGGTCAAGCTATCTGGGTGTTTCAACGCCGGACTCTTTCCAGTGCTTGTGTGATTGCGGCTCAGCTGCGCGAAATAGACTTCGATAAAGCATCAACTTTCATGTTTCACCTTGCAAAGAATGCGGGGGATTGCAAGTCTATTATCGAAGCATTCAACTCTCAATTAGAGCTTGCTATGGTCAACCCTGATAAATTTATCAGGGGCTTCCATAAATTCTTTCAGGGCCTTACAAAGCAGCTTAAAAAGGAAAAGAAGGTTGCGCTGTATTTCAAGGCTCTTGCCTATATACAGGAATGCTCTCACAACGGTCTGCTGATTGACGGGCAGGTGGAGCATAACCTTCCGGTGGAACATACCACCATCGACGCTCTGATGCAGGGCACTGAGTATTTCAAAAAGCAGGACTATGATGTCATGAATGTTGTTGTCGGCATCAGCTCGGAGAAAGAGCCTATCATTATTCGAGACCCCTATCCTCTCGCCGATGTTCCTGCTTATTACCTCGAAGCACTTATTGCGGGAAAAGCGTATGACAAAAATGACCGCAAAATTCCCAAGGAACAGTGCTTCGGCATGATGTCGGTGTATTATGAGAGGTTTGGCTACAAGGGTATCGACAGCGAGGAAAAGGCGGCGCTGCTCAGCTCTGCTACGCAGATATTTAACAACACGGTTCTTTCAATGGCGACCATCACCAATGAGTACACAGTTGATATGCTGCCGGACAAACCACTGACACGATTCACGCCAAGGATGAAATCTTGGTGGCCTAAACTCAACTCCTTTAAGCACAATACCGACTTCTATAAGGATGCGCTGCATCATCGCCGCAGAACACTGCCAGCCAACGGTGCTATTATCCAGTTCGATGCCTGCCAATTTATCCGAGAAATCCGGCTGAAAGAGACCTGCCGGGATAACGAAATCGTCTGTATTTATAAAATCGTGACGGCGGAGGGAGACCTTTCCGGATACTACAACACAAACACAGGCTGGTTTTATTCTGTACTTGATGGCGGCAATATTGATGGCTGTAATGCCGGGGAAATCGATACCATTGTTATGAATCTGGTGCTGTGGCTGTACACTTCGCTTGTCTGCGATTTGCCGGATATTTTGCCGACCGACGCTTCGTTTCAGAGCTTCTTTGAAACCCATCAGAATGCTCCTACTAACCTCAAATTTATGACGCTTGGTGGCAAGCCTCGCAACTACCTCAAAAAGGATGATGACGATGATTCTCAGCTGCGGGTGTTCGACAAGTCCAAATACGATGCCTCGTCCAAAAATATCAATGGATTTGTGCGCCGCCTGCCTGCTGGGCAAAAGGCCAGCGAGAGGTCGTTGCAGATTGCCAAGAGCTACGGCTTTGAGCTGCACGATGACGAAACATATGTCACGCCATTTGTGAGGCGGCAATGGCTAAAAAAGAAAACGGATGAATAGACAATGAAAGCGCCCACCGAAAACGGTGAGCGCTTTTACTTTTTCATTTCAAAAGGCCAGAGAGTTTTCTGAACTCAGAAAAGTTTTGCTGTTTTTCCAAGAAATTTTTTGGGCTTTGGAAAATTATGCGGCTATCATTGGGGATTCACTATCGGCGTTACCGTTTTCGTCTGCGGGTCAATGGAATAAGTGGCGTCAATGTATACCGTATTGCTCCCTGTGTCTTTTCTCACAAAAACTGGCATTACAATTTTTGTGATGGATGTTGGGTCATTGCCATTCTCTGCATAAGTTTCAGCATATTCTTGCCAACGAATGTCAACATAGGCGTTAGAATGTGGTTCCAGCAGCGTTGTCCCTTCCGGGGTACACTCAAAACCATTGATAGAGCCTTTATCCAGAATGACATCGATACGGTCGTTGGTTTTGTTTTCGTAGTAGGCTTTTGCCGTATAGCCCATGAAACTATCAGAATAAAATCCGCAAACGACCATGCTGCAGGCATTATTGTCGAACAGCACAATATCCGTGGGCTGAATCTCGTGTTTTGGTTTTGTCGCTTTCCTCCGGTATCGGCATCGATATAGTTGACCACAACACGCGGGTCCGATACGCCACTGTAATACTGGTATGCTGCGCCGCAAAAGCGTAGGTGAGTGCTGGCAAGCCGTACCAGCTTCCCTCAAACGCCTCGCGGTCAACCTTTACTGTGAATTCGGTGGCATCGTCATTATAGGTGACTTCCTTGATGGACTGGAAGCCATCATCGCCTATCGATTTCTGAATGTTATCGTCGATAGACTGCTTCATCTCGGCCATCATCTCACTGTGCTTGGCAGTTGTCATTGTAAGCGTGACGGAGCCGTCTGCGTTAGGAACCGCATTCAGGTAGCCATCCTCTTTCACGATACGATTGCAATACTCTTCCGGGGTCTCGTGAATCTCAACATCATCCGATGCAGTTTCTTCCCCGGATTCAGCTTCCTCAGAATCCGAGTCGAACATAGATGCGGGAAGCGTGATTTCCACCGTGAGCAGCTTCTTCTCGACTTCCACAGAGGAATCGCTGGTGCTCTCCTCAGAAGATGCGGAATCGGATGCAGCTGCACTGCTTGAAGAAGTGTTTCCTGAAGAGCACGCAGCCAGTGAAAGCGCGAGGGCCGCAGAAAGCACGAGGGACATAATCTTCTTCATGGTACTCGCTCCTTTTTCAACTTCAAAGCAGATGAATTATCTGCTTTATAGTTTCATTATACTACTTTGAGAATACCTTAATTTGGACTTTAACAAGAATGTAATCTGTTTTGGATAGATGCACAAACTGAATAAAATTGTTCTGTGCAAATTTTACTGATGCGATTGGCTTGCTAATTCATAATAGCTTTCCAGTCCTTAAAGTGGATGCCATTACAGCCAGGAACAAAGCAGTCATGGATAAGCGTACTTGATTTCGCCGATATTAACTTTAGACTGAGTATCTATACCAAACCCTCGCACAAATTCCAAATCGCTTTCCCACTTGGATATGCTGTCTTCCATATTATCCTTACCGCTGTTCATTGTGATGAACATATCGAGGTATTTAATGATTTCGGGCTTTGAAACATAGTTGTTCTCGATAAGAATTCGCAACAAATTCTGTCGCTCTTCGTCAGAATAATCGTCATCTTTGCCAACATTATAGCCATACAATCTAAGGATAGAGTAATCTGCCATTGGGATATGAGCGAAGCCGCTGGAGGTCTTATCAACTTTCAACTTGCACACGATGCCATAGAGGTCTCGATAATGGAAGAACTCGTGCTCGGAAATGAAATACTTATGGCAGTTTGTGCAGTAATTTATGTTAATAGAGGCTTTGCTGCCTCGACGAGCTAAAACATCGGCTGTGACGGGTTCAATGTTATGATGTTCACGAAAGCATTTTGTCTCGCCTTTGTATATTAGAAGAGTGTCGCCAATATAGCTGAATTCGCCGTCTTCCAGTTTTTCAAGCCGGTCAGCTAAATCATCGACATCCCCCTTTGCGATACAAAAATTGTAAAACAAGTCATTTAGTTGTTTGCGACTGTCCGGAGAATAGTAATCCTCAAATTGTAGAAATGCTTCTTTTGCCTCTTCTGCTTTCTTCAAAGCTGTTGTATACATGGATTGAAGTTCTTCATAAGGACGGGAGTACCATTCAGGGGTTGCTTTGTGTTTTATTTCATATTCGACATTGGGATTCACAAGCTGCTCTCCGATTGTCGTTTCTACACACGACATATACTCTTCGAAAGGCATAAAAATGGGAATAGAATCAATAAAATCACAATTTCTTTGAAACGGCCAGTTAGTGTGGTTTATCGGCGATGTTATCCACAAACTTGTAATTCCTTCCGTGCTAATATTTACCCCGGTATATTCATTGACAAGCCGACAAAAGATATAAAGCCGCATTTGAAATAAGTTACGCTCTTGGTTTTCGATAGAGTACCATTTAATTTCTGCAATTTCTTTGCTATTTGAACTCCAGCCTGTATGAGGGCATGTCAACTGCGAAAAATACAGTTCCGAACACTCTGTATAATACCGCAAGAACATTTCTTCATCCCAACCGGCCTCAAGAAACTTTTTTCTCGGAATGGGAATGGTGCTTTTGCTTTGGTATTTCTCAATATACAGACGCTGTACTTTTTCAAACATATCGTTATCGCTCATAAGCCACCTTCTCAAATACTGTTGCTTGCGGATAGCAGGCCACATTTTATTCCTCATACCAGTTCTCGCGTTGTGAAATGAGTACGAACTATCTTATCTAAGGACTCCTTGATTTTTTCAAACGGCTGGTATAGGTCAAGCGTTTGGACGGTTATCTGACTACCGTGCATCTGGAATACACTGTTCGGCTGGATGCTGTCTGTTGTTTTCGCATATAAAATCATGCCAGACACTTTATGCGGCTTGCCAAGCTTTTCCAGCTCAAATTCTTTGTTTTTTACATAAGTGAATATTTGGTAAATGTTTCCGGAATGAATTGAGTGTTTGTTGTATCGAATCTGCATGTTGTGTGCATAATACTTTGCATCTATTATCAGAACCGTATTTCCCTGCTGCAGCGTGATATCGCTCTGCATGATGGGGAGTGCAGTCTGCGCACCGTCATCCAATGCCCACGGTATCTGTGCTGCAGATGCCGTCAATTCGGGATGCTCTTGCCGGTAGTATTCGAGCAGGAACTTTTCGTACAGATGATACATTTCCTGGGAATCGGTGAACGCTGCAAGCTTTCGGGCTCCGCTTTCTTGCGTCTGAAGCATTCCTTCCAGAACAAATCTGCAAATTCCCATTAACAGTTGGTATGTCTGGTTGTTCCTGTGATAGGTTAAAGCTGACCAGCGGATGGCGTTCGGCTCAACTGCGTCAACCGAGGAGAAGAACAGAAGCTCTTTTTTGAGTGCCGCCCGATATGTATCGTTCACTTTGTTATCGGTTATTAGCAGCAATGCCGTAGTTTTCAGGACACGATTCAGAAGATTATTTTCAGAGAGTTCATCATATTGGCAGCGAAGACACTGCCGATGCAGTATCTTGTTTTGCACCGTACCTGCAATATTTAGTTTCCCTCTCAAAACAGGAAGGTCATCTTCCCTGCTTACATATTCACGATACAAGCCTTGCTTCAACTGCTGACCGATGCCATTGGACAAAATGGCTGCGAAGAGGTTCTCGGCGTTATCAAATGATTCTGCTCCTACCTTTTGAAAGGTATCCTGCCGAAGAGCTTTGAATGCATAGGACAGCATATAATAGATGTTCTTGACGAGAATATAGTCCTTATCCGTTGCTGGCATTCTTAATTACTCCTTGCAGCCTGGATTCCCACTCTTCATATTCCTTGCTGTCATCAAACCAGTATTCCCGCAGCATGGGCAGAATGTCATAGTCTACGATTTCATGTAGAAGCTCGTCCGTACAGGGCTCGTCAAACACAAAATAGCTATGTCCGATGCAGAATCCCTTTCCGAGAGATGTGTCTTTTGTGATGGCATTGTTCAGACCGTCGGCCCCACTAATTGCCTCAACCAGGGCGTCAAATGTCTTGTTGTTCTTTGATTTGGCATATTTTTTGAAACCTTCCGTTTGAAATCCTGGCTCCATATCGATGAAACTGAAGCGGCGACGCAGAGCATAATCCATGAGGGCAAGACTCCGGTCAGCCGTGTTCATCATACCGATAATATATAGGTTTTTGGGAACTGAAAATTCTGCTTTGCTGTATGCCAGTTTCAATTTCTCGCCTCGATACCCAGCTTCGATGAGCATCAAGAGTTCACCGAATATCTTTGAGAGGTTTCCACGGTTAATTTCGTCGATAATCAAGAAGAAAGGCTTTTCTGGAGCATATCTTGCTGTCTCACAGAAATTCTTGAACAGTCCGGATTCGAGAACAAATCCATTCCCATCCCCTGCCGGTTTATATCCTTCAACAAAATCCTCATAGGAATAATTCTGGTGGAATTGAATAAACTGGACGCAGCTTTCGTCCTTTTCTCCAATAAGCGAATATGCAAGGCGCTTGGCCGTGTATGTCTTACCAACACCAGGAGCGCCTTGAAGGATAATGTTCTTTTTCCGTTTTAATATTGCGCAGATAGTATCATACTTTTCCTCAGCCATGAACACATCATCGAGGAAGTCTTTCTTTCCATACTTATTGCTTGGAGCGGCGACGGGTAACGGATTATCCTCGCGAATGACATCAATGAGATAATCGAACTCCGAGGCAGAGACTTTATAAAATGTGCCATGTGGCATTTTGAAGAACTCCATGTTCTTGAGTTCTTCTGCATCTTTGATGTCTGTATAGGCAATCGGTTCTTCAAAGCTCTCCGTTTTGCGTAGATACAGATTTGCGCCGTCGTTTGGCTTATCAATTACGCCCAGACCGACAAATTTCAAACTCGGTGTGGATTCGTATAGGATGACAATATCGCCAACTTTAGCCTCCGTGAAATTCTGGAAAATGTGCCGCTTATTACCTGTTGCAGTGTAGATTGGAACATCCTTTACGGCTCCTACCGGGAATGCGGATGCCTTCCAGATGGATGGCTTTGCCACCATCAGCCAATAGTTCTTCGAAGTCACTTTGTTTTTTACCATGTTATATGCCTCAGCAAGCTCAGCACGAAGTTTCCAGATATAAACGCCATTTCCGTTTTTATCTGCCTCCTTGCCTTGAAACAGTACTGCCCAGAGCCTGGTTGTCTCGTCCTCCCGTTCTGACAAAGGACAGCCGGTCTTTGCGACCACCCGTTTTGCGAATTCAACGGCAGATGTGATATAAGACTGTGGCGTTCCACCGTATTGCTGGGCAAGTTCCTTGCAGGTTGCTTGCCCACCAAAGCCGACCAGGCCATCGATGAGAGACTTTGCTGCATCGGTGTATATAGTTGGGTCTGAAAGCAGCTGTACCCATTCATCGGCAGTGATGCCGGTACTATAATCTTTTGGCTCCCATTCTTGAGCTGCTTTCTGCGCACTGCGAATACGCTCTGTGTAGCAGTAAGCCATATCGGCAGTGAGCAAATGACAGGCCGGGTCCGAGTAATGTTCAGGCGTAAGGTTCTTGGTTTCCCATGCAAGCAGTTCCGGTTCCTGCTTAATGAGCTCTGTCACTTCATTATACAAAGCCAAGCATTCACGGATATTATCCTCTGTGTGTCCTTTAATGATTTTATGGTCACTGCCAAGGAAATTTGAGAGATTTCGAGCTTGGCTGAAGCGATAGATATAATACTTCTCTGGATACCTGAGCCATATGTAAATGGCAATGGTGCGCTCGTCTTGAAAATGATTCTTTGCCCCATACCCTACTCTCTCAAGCAAGTCATCGGATTTCTGCTTGAAGGCACGGAATCGCTCAACGATGTCCTTGCTTTCATCGAAGAGGTTTTTGAACATTGCACGAACGGTTTCTGGCTCTCTTTCGGCAAAACCTTCAATCATTGCTTCTGGAAAATATGCCTGAGATGCCATAAGATTGCTGACGCCAGAAAGAGAGTGCTTTATCATACCAGCAAAATCCGGGGCCTCAACATTCCAATTATCCTGGAATATCTTAACGCCGCGCCATTTGAACTCTTCCTCTTCCCAGTAGCTCTCACCATTCTTACCTTTATAGGTGGTGTAGTAATTCTGGTACATATTGACTAGCTTACAAATTTTTTCCTTATCAATCATTATGCTGCTCACTTCACTTTTTGTGGGTGTCAATAATTTAGGTATTACCATCTTTTTCCGAATAGTCTGCCGAAATCCTCCCTCTCGAGAATTTGCTTGAGGCTATCTGTGAATTCATTCCAATCTGAGGGCAAACATTCCAAACTAAAAGAGCCGGTACGAGTCATGGTTGTCCCATCATTGCACTTTAAGAATATCTGATACGATTCCTTGGAATCTATTTTATATGCATCAGGAATTTTAACAAAGATTGCCTTAGCAGCTAATTTATCAAGAAACTGCGCCACTTCATTAGGCATGTCATATCGAAGCATTATGTTTTTCTCACGGCTCGTACTTCTATTATACGCAATAGAACCATCCATACCATCAATAGTCAGGTGTTCGCTAATACTATCAGTTATGCTGTTGTATTGAATGTCAATTGACGCGATTCCGCTCTGCATGTTAGGCTTAGAACTAAAAGCAAACAGGTCGTTAATTCCTATCTCATTACGCAAAATATCTGTGAGTTCTTCCCCTTTATAGGTATAATCTTCTCCATCAACGCCTCGATAAAGGAAGACCTCATTTTCTTCTCCTAGTAAACAGACTTTCCAGTAACCAGTAACAGGACGAAACCGCACCTGCACATATTTGCCAAAAACTTCAGAAAAAGCCTCGAAGATTCTGATTGTAGATTCTCTTGAAAGACTGTACTTTCTTGCGTCATTATCAGCTTGTCCCTTTTGAGCCAACCTGACGGTGCCATCTAGTGAAATCTCAATGATTTGTTCTTCGCCAGAAGACCCCTCCGTTTTCGAGTCGAAATGACATGACTGAATTTTGATTTTTAAGAGCTGTCCACTGAACGGCTGACCGTTATGCGTTGTATATCTACTCACTATCTCGGCCTCCATTTGGTTATCGCTTATCAAAACGATGATTATGCTTTTGAGATATGATACGCCATGCTCTACTAGATATATCTAAATTCATTGTATAATAATTGATTTCAAATTACAAATCTCGTTTTGTAGCTTTAGCCATAGTAATTGGCCTCTATATCATCATATTCGTCATCGAATCGTTCTCCAAGGGCGTAGTCCGTGAATTTATAAGTGGGGTCATCATAGGTCCAGTACCTTTCCTCGTATTCAGTCTTTTCGCGATGTAGCTCTTGTTCTTCTCTTCTGAATTGCCACCAAGTCAGTCTGCTGTCTATGAACATTTTTAGCGTCCCAAGGTCATAGACATCTAAATTATGTATGCCGCTGAGCTCCAGTTCTTGCAGCCGGATTTTCCCCCACCGACCTGTGAACAGCTTTTTTCTCTCTTTGCTCATAATCATATTCTGGACTCCTTATCTATTTTTTTTAAGGAAACACAATACGGCCTGCACAGCCTTATGAGCGCTTCCCTATATAATGTAAAAAAATAGCCCCAATTATTCCAAAATTTCTAAATTTGTACAATTTTTGATAAATTGACCAATTTACGCTGGAAGTCCAAATTATGGGACAAGTGGTCTGCTATAATATAAACAGTGAACAAAAGAGCTTCAAAAGTTGATTCTGGGTATGAAACTGTCGCTATATGAAAGAAGGGCAACAATATGGGCATTCCGACAATTCCTTCCGGACGCAACAAGTACTATGACCTTGGCCCCACCAGGCAGTTCGATGTTGATATCATTCGAAAGGCGTTACTGCAATATGAAAGAGCTGTGAGCAAAGAGTTGGAAGTTGAACAACAGGACAGTACTGAGCGGTTTCGGCTGGCTACAGAGCGTCTTGCAGCACAAGAATTAGCAGCGAAGCTCAGCAAGAAGCTCCCCTTTTATGAATGATGGAGGTAAATCATGCTTTTTAGAACAGAACACTTGGCAGTTGTACCTGCCGAACAAGACCTTATCGAGCAAATCGATACAGCCAATAGCAAGTATCCGGACAGCGTCGATTATTCTGATGTACTGTCCAGGGTTTCGTCAACGCATCCTGAAGTGAACACCGAGGACTTGGAAAAAATCCTCGCTTTCACTCGCTCGCAGATAACCGCTGAAAACGAAGTGTTTGCTGTCGTTCTGTGCGAGAACGGCAAAATTATTGGATATTTTCAAGTTTTGAATCAAAGCTCCAAAACGCCGAGCATCGGTATCGGTCTGCTACATGACTATCAACATCTTGGCTATGGTACAGAACTCCTTCATGCGGCGGTAGATACATTTCGATGCGTCAAGAAGTACACCGAGCTGAAATGCCATGTCTGGGCCGCGAATGCTGCCAGTATTGGCATGATTGAAAAAGCGGGTGGCGCTCTGGACAAGCCAGAGTTTGAGCATCAGCATCTTTTCTACCGTGAGTATAGTTTTCCTCTGTCGAACCAATAAGGAGTACACATGGAATTCGAAACAAAGCGACTGTATACCAAAACTACAAGTGCGGATTTTTCGGATTATATTGAGGCGCAAAGCAAGGATGCCGCACCATCACCGGATATTATGGAGCTGCTGGATAAGTCTCTGGCCGAACACAGCAACGAGATTGTTCCCGAAGACTTTCCTACTCTTATGTGCCTTTGCGCGAAGTGGCGTGGGAATACACTTGAAACGCTCAAAGTTATCCGCAAAGATGGTGATGAGGTCATCGGATATTTTCAATTCATGAATGCGGATACACCAACGCCATATGTCGGCCTTGGACTTATTTATAAATATCGGCACATGGGATATGGCACGGAACTCTTGTTGGGGGCGCTGGACGCTCTGCGCCATGCTGGCGGGTATAAAGCCTTGGGATATGCTACTTCTGTACACAATCCGAACAGCATCGCTCTGGCTGAGAAATGCGGAGGTATTCTCCAAAAGCCAGCCTTCCCTCATCTGCATTTCTTCTTCAAAGAGTATATGCTGCCAGTCTCAAATGACTAATATATAATAAGGAAGAGGACCACTGCTTGCGGCGCGGCGGTCCTCTCTTTTTGCTTGATTTCCAAGCGGTGGCGTGGTACAATAATGTTGAAAACAAATTCAATGAAATATAATTCAACAATATTGGAGGTGCAGTATGTTTATTGGCCGCGAGAAAGAACTGGCTCTTTTACAGCAGGATTACATCGGTAAAGCGGTGATGGTTTACGGCAAGCGCCGCGTTGGAAAGACTACGCTCATCCAGAAAGCACTTGAGAACTGCCAGTATCAGAAGGTATATTTTGAGTGCTTGAAGGGAACAATGCAGGACAACATCAACGGATTTGTGCAGGAGCTGGTCCGCGCTAAGATTCTGCCTGTGCCTCTAAGCTTCAATACACTGCAGGATGTATTCACCTATCTCAATGCACTGCCTCAAAAGATTGTTGTTGTTATCGATGAGTATCCCTATCTCAAATCAATGACAGATTCCGCTGCAGTTGATTCCATCTTCCAGAGCATCATCGACAACCGACTTTCAAACATCGAACTTATCCTTTCTGGTTCTCATATCGGAATGATGAAGGACATCTTGCAGGAAAAGAATGCCCTGTATGGTCGCTTCGCCGTCACCATCAAGCTCAATGAACTAAACTATCTGGATGCAGCCAAGTTTTATCCTGACAAGACTTCCTACGACAAGGTGGCCCACTATGCCGTTTTCGGCGGCTCTCCCTTTGTCAATCAAGCGCTGCATCCTGCTACCACGCTGCGTGAGAATATCATCAGCACGATTCTCAACCCCATGAGTGCTGTATATCTCTATGCCAGCCAGTTACTATTGTCGGATTACTCCGTTAAAATCAACGCTGAGCGCATCTTCTCGGTCATCGGAAACGGCAAGAAGCGCTATACGGAGATTGAGGATAAGTTGGATGTAAAGAAGACCGGCAACCTTTCCAAGCAGATAAAATCTCTGACCGAGCTTGAAATCGTCTCACGCAATAGTCCCATCAACAAGATTGGTGACAACAAGAAGGCTACCTTCGAAATCAACGATAACCTGCTGCGCTTCTATTTCACCTTTATCTTTAAAAATGCCAGCGCGTTGCAGGTGTTAGGTGCGGAGGCATTCTATGATGAGTATATTGGCCCCGTTCTGACAGATTTCATCTCTCGCCGCTTTGAAGGCATCTGCCGTGACTATTTCAGCTTGCAGGTCCGTTCTGGAAAGTTGAAAGGGGTACGCAACATTGGCAGCTACTATTACGATGACCCCGTCCACCGCAAAAACGGTGAGTTCGATGTCGCACTGGAGTTGGCAGACGGTTATGCAATTTACGAGGCAAAGTACTATGCCCAGCCTATGACTCTGGATGAGGTTCATCACGAAGTCCAACAGGTAGAGGGTATCAAGGAACTTGCTGTTAAACAGCTAGGTTTTATCGCCATCAATGGCTTTGTGGAGCAGGAGAAGCCTTATATTTATCTGGACGGCAATGACCTTTTTGCGGATGCGTAATCCAAAGCCAGCACTTTAACGAATTATCATTTTAATTTTGCTCTAATCCGCGCAAATCAAGACTTTTGTAAAGGCTAAAACAGCACAAATCAAAACCTTTACACAGGTTAAAACATACACAAATCAAGATTTTTCATTTGAGGTTTTTTATGGAAAAAGCATCATACAGATTAGAAGCCATTGCACAGTGCAAGAAGCTCATCCGAAAAAGCCGGTGGAGCACACAAAAAAAGAGTGAACATAACTCCAGATGCGCAGAGGTCAACTCTCTGTTTGCATCGTGCCAAAAATTATTAAATTGCGTATTGTTTCAACCGGACCTGTCCCCTGCCTATGACTATATGCAGATGGTTCTTTCGAAGAGCTGCACGAAAGCCCAGCTCGATAATCAGCTTCATGTCTGCCGTGCATTCGTCAATGCTCAGATTGCTCTCATTGAAGACGCAATTCGGGATGGTTCCGCAAATATTTCCACTTGAATCATCAGGTAAAAAGTAATGGACCTCTGCACGATATAAGCAGGGGTCCATTTGTATTAGAGCAGCGGGGCCATATATAGTGGCAGAAAGAGAATCCCATCTTCTTCCTTTAAGTCGGAAGGCGACAAAACAACCGGCGTATGCACATGGGCAGCATAACGGGTCTTAAACTTTTTCAGAGAGGTTAGCGTATAATTTTTCCCGGATTTTACCTCAATGGGGATGATGTTATGACCATTGCTAATTTTGCTCTTGGCAATTAAAAAATCGATTTCCATTCGGGCAGAGGCGTCATCTCTACTGGAATTCGCATAGAAATACAGTTTATGCCCACTTGCTACAAGCATCTGCGCGACCATATTTTCCATTACCATGCCGAGGTTTACTTGAAGTTTGTCTAAGAGCAGCTTGCGGTAGATTTCTTCGTCTACAATTTCCTTTTCATTAAAAGTATGGCTCACAAGAAGACCTGTATCACCCATGTAGCATTTGAGCAATGTTCTGTCTCTGTTGAGACTCAACCCCAAAGTCGGCTCAGTTGAATTATAGCAGTTATTGACAATCATTGCGTCAGAAAGCCAAAAAAGGGGCTCTTCGTATTCTGCAAAACGAGCACCTTTTTCCAGCTCGGAAAGCTTAAAGTGACGATTTTGGTTTTTCAGCTGAGACGGGATTTCATCATAGATGGCTTCCACTTTCAGAGCATTCTTGTTCGCGTGCTTAATAATATCATCACGATAGAGCTTTAAGATACGGCGCTTAATGCGGTCCACCTCATTGAAGTCTTTGCTATTCACATAGGCTTCTACTGCTTGTGGCATACCGCCCACAATCATGTACTGACGGAACAAATCCATTGCTTTGCGATGAAGCGCCTGCCCCATTGGCTCCTGCTTCTTATAGCATGTCTGGATAAATGGCATCATCGTTTCATTACCAATAGCCCAAAGAAATTCTTCGAAGTCCATTGGATACATATTGACGGTGTCTTCTTCAGAAGGGATAAGAATGTCTTTCACATTTTCTTTGATGGACATTAGGGAGCCACTCTCAATGTAATCATATCGTCCATCAGCTACGAAGTATTTGATTGCGCTTCGAGCGCGAGGGAAAAGCTGCACTTCATCAAAAATAATAAGCGATTCACGAGGATACAGCTTAGTATTGAATAGCGTGGACAGCTTCAAAAAGAAAGTGTCCATGTCATCAAGGTCTTGCAAGAACAGATTTTTGACGGTGTCTCCTGCACGGTTGAAGTCAATCAATATATAAGACTTGTATTCGTTCTTTGCGAAGTCTTCAATCAAGTAGCTCTTGCCCACACGGCGAGCCCCCTGAACCAACAGCGCACTTGTTCCTTTGCTGTATTTTTTCCATTCCAGCAACTTGGAATATAGCTTTCTTTTCATTAAAGTCACCTGCCACACCGTGTAAATTATAATTTGTCGATTTCAAGTGAATTATTTTGTGTTCACATACTCAATATAACACAAATCAAGACTTTTGTAAAGGCTGAATCAACACAAATCAAGACCTTGTAATAGGTTAAAATATACACAAATCAAGAGTTTTCTGTACCAAAAAACAACACAAATCAAGGATTTTTTTGTAATGCTAAACATCATTTCCAGACGAATTTTTCCAGCAGCAGCTCATTAACATCGAAGCTTGATGCGTTATACACCGTCAAACCTTTTTTCAACGCGTACTTGACTGTGTATGCTGTTCCTCCTGTTGGCCGGGTACAATAGCAGATACAATACTTAGAACCGTCTACCAGGTGGCGATTACGAGCGAGGTGTATTCCCTTACTTGGTTCTTTTGCAGCATATACTATTTTGTCTACCTGCTTGTCTATTTTCTCAGCATGTCGCTGCTGTTCCAAGCTCCACTTAGAACGATAGCCCTCAAAAGGCAAAACCTCAATGATGCGAATACGAGGATGTGCGGCTTTCAAGGAAACCAGCATATCTGCCATTAGAGTATCGAAACCCAGAGAGCCTCCAATGCCAAAATAAGTGACACCTTGCTGGATAAGCGGGATAAGCCGATGCTCAACTCTTGCTAATATTTTGAGTTGTTCTCCTGGCGGAATATCTTTGTGCCCGACAAAGCAGCAGGTTTGTTCTCGATACTTGCTATTCACAGTGACCCTCCTTTGCTTCGACGAACCACTTGTCTACCTCATAGTACAGGTATGTTTTGGCTCTTCCTATCTGGCAGGTATAGCGTACCCCAACGCCACCGGTCTTTGAGTATTTGCGTGGCAGCACTTCCGAGATGCAGGTGATGTCGAATCTCTGACCTGTGTCCCAGATGACTGTCTGAGGTGTCAATATGCCTTCAGGAGAGAAATCGGCGATGACCTCGACATATTTCTTGGTTCTTTGTTCTGGCATGAATTAGATACTCCCCTGCAAATATCCGTGTGGATGTATGGTGTGGTCTCCCTTTGCATCGCAATGCGAGAGAAACCGGTCTTTGTACATGACGGCTCGCTGCACGGAGTAGTATCCGAACCGATTCCGTATCCCGTCGATTGCGGATTCGAGTCGTTCAGTCTCCTCTTGCTTTTCGGCACTATACTCAAAAGATATCTGATTTGGCTCGGTATCCGGCCGCAGGTCGATGGCACGCACGCCAACTGAGCGAAGATGCTCACTCCATCGGTAGTTCTTCTTGTACAGCTGGTAAGCTGCCTCCGCAATATCCTTTTCCTGCATCGTTGGCTGAGGCAGCTTGACTTGCCGTTCAAAGCTGAAAAGGCTGGAATCTCTCAGGCTAACCTCCACGCCTCTGCATCGGAAATGATTCTCCCGGAGGCGGGCCGCAACACTCTCCGAAAGAAGATAAAGCACTATCCAGACATCCTCATCAGTTAGGAGGTCTCTTGGCGTGGTCCAACTGTTGCCAATGCTCTTGATAGGAGCCTGGGCTTCCCTGCCCTCGTATTTTGCTACTGTTCCTGTATCGAGACCATTCGCAAATCCCCATAACACGGGGCCAATTTTTCCGAGTTTCTCTTTCAGAAAGCTTGGATTGGCAGCCGCCAAATCGCCGATTGTATGGATACAGTAGCTTGACAATTTTTTCCCCGTTCTGGGCCCAACATACAAGAGGTCCGTGGCAGGCAGCGGGAACACGATATCTTTCCAGTTTAACCTTGATATGACGGTGGTAGCATCCGGCTTTTTATAATCCGACCCCAGCTTTGCAAAGACTTTATTCCAGCTGACCCCGATAGAACAGGTAATGCCGAGTTCATCCTTCACAGTGTCGGAGATACGCTTTGCAATTTTTTCCCCCGTTCCAAAAAGAGACCGGCTTGCGGTACAGTCGAGCCACGCCTCATCCAAGCCAAACGGTTCAACCATGTCGGAATATCTGAGGAATATCTCTCTGGTATATCCGCTAAATCTGGTATAGAGGTCATAGTGAGCCGGAACAAAAATGATATCTCGGCAATGCTGCTGTGCTTCCCATAAGGGCATTCCAGTTTTCACGCCCATCCATTTGGCCGGATACGAGGCAGTCAACACGATGCCATTTCGCCGCTCCGGGTCACCGCATACCGCAATCGGTTTGCCCTGTAGTTTTGGGTTATAAGCCATCTCGACGCTTGCGTAAAAGCAGTTCATATCGGAGTGAAGTATTACTCGTTCGCTCGCCATGATTGGCCTCCTCGGTTCGCGGTAACACCTATTAGTTGTTATTTGTACCTTGTTGGTTGTTATCGGTTGTTATTAGTATAGCAAATACAACCGTAAGTTGCAATATGTGCGACTAAAATAGAATTTGGAAGTCCAATCAAATACACTACAACCGGCTGAATAGTTGACATTGCGGGAATGCTTGTTCTCAGCATTTGCTCTTTTGTGGTATAATGAAAAAAAGGAGTGTGAAATACGAGTATCGAAGAACGCGCAGCGGCTGCTGCTGAACTGAAAGCGACTGGAAAATGTAACTGCACACAATCTGTGGTCAAGGTGTTTAAGGATAAGCTCCCGATTGATGAGGAAACGCTGATGAAGCTGACGGCGGGATATGCTGCCGGGATGGGCTGTATGGAAAGCACTTGCGGGGCCCTGATTGGCGCTGTCATGGTGGCAGGCATTCTCACGGATGGCAAAGGCACGCCCCGAATTTCTAAGGAGCTTGTGCAGAATTTCGAACACAAATGCGGTGCAACTATCTGCAAGGAGTTAAAAGGAATTGGGACTGGCAAGGTTCTGTGTCCCTGCCCAGAATGTGTCCGTAATGCAGTCCTCTCGCTCGGAGAGGCTCTGGGCGAATAAAGCAACAAGAAAAGAGGAGCTGTTCTAAGCCCCTCTTTTTTCTTTTCCCTATTCTGTTTCTTTGGCAAGGCCCAGAATCTCTTGTGCCTGCGCCATCTCTTTCGGAATCTGGTCTTTGGGACAATACCGAATTTCGACAGCCCGTCCTATAGCCAATGTGTGCTTCATCGGTGTCGGGACCACGACCGTATCTCCCTCGCAGATTTCGTCCCCACAGCGGTAATAGCGTGTTCTCACCACGCCATCGATATCGACACCACAAAAAGCTACTTCATTGCTCTTTCTCAATACTTTGCTATACACGCGAGAGTCAAACAGCATTCCGAGGCTCTGGTCCTGGAGGAAATCCTTCAGCCTGCCAACAAAGTCCGCCCAGTTATCGGGCAGGCCGTCCTTATCGAATGAGCCTTCCAGAACGGAAGTGTCTCCACTGTCACGAGTCACGACTATTCTATAGGTCTTTCGAACCTCATCCTGTACAGTATCTGGTGAGTGTCCTTTTGGGTGGGAAAACACGCTCTGGTCATCATATACCTTGAGGAACTCCGCCACCTTGTCTTTGAGTTCGTACTGCAAGGAGACTCTTCCTACACTTGCAACACGGCGATTATAAGTTATCGTGCCCTCTGAACTGATAAGCAGCCACTCGGTTGTATCATGCATACAAATTCCATATTCATTTGCGTATCTGTCTTTTACCTCATCCGCTGCCGTCTGCTCCAGACTGATTTCGATGGACTTCACCTTGCTCTTTGTCTCAGCCTTAACGCTCAGACCAAATAGCCCTGGCATTCCGGTTCTTTGCCGAAGAATGTCTGTGAGGGACTCATCGTGATACCGGTAATCCTGGCCGTTTGCGCCATGGTAGAAGTACACCTCATTGTCATCCGTCAGAAGCCGGACTCGCCAGTGACCGCTAACGGAAGGAATGCGTTCTCTTCGATAGCTTGCGAATACTTCGGAGAATGCAGCAAAGATATGGTCGGCATCAGCTTGTGAGATACGAGTTTTAGTCTTTTCTGTTCCCGTTGGAGTCTTTTGTGTGAGCTTCACCTCTCCGTTTTGCGTAATTTCCAGAAGCTGCTCTTCATCGAATCCTGGCAAAGACGGGTCTGTTGCCCGGCAGGACCTGATTCTGATTTTCTTGAGGTTTCCATGGAATGGCAAACCCTCGTGCGTGATGTATGTTCCCATGCGACTTCCTCCGTAATATTTTTGGCTATATTATATCAGATAAAACAAAAGAGAGCCACGGCTTCGTGACCCTCTACTTTTTCGTGCATACACCGATTCGAAGAAGCACGGGATAAAGATAGTACCCGACTGAACCTCCCAGTTCTTCTGGACAACTAACACTACCCTTTTCTTTTTGCAGTCGCCTGGCGTGATGGAAGGCCCTTATCACAGCCGCCTTAGCTTGGCATTTTCCGTTCTGCCAAGAATATCTTTGAGGACGGCCATATCCGAGCTGCAGCGCCGTTTGTTGAACGCCATGCCGAATCGGTCATCGACACATACAATCGGTATCATGTAATTGTTTCTCTCCTATCTTTTTATATAGTTTACATGTCTTCCTTATCCAAATACCAGCGCTGATGACCGTCTTCAAAATAGCATGTCAATGTCACATTGTCAAAGTTCGCCTCATATTTTCGCCAGTAATATCGCCCATCTTCTTTGTAGAAATCATAATTATACCCGTAACATTTTTCTCCAAGTGTATCTGCAACAGCATAGCAAGTCTGTTCGAATGCAGAACTCTGCAATTTATTGTAGTCTGTAGCCCATGTGATTCTGGAAAAGACTTCCTCCGAGTCGCTAGTCCTTACTAAAAAGACAACATCAATATCGGTTGGCTTGCCCTCTTCCGTTAGGTTGGCGCATTTATATTCGGCAAGTCCTCTATACTTATCAGGATTATCATAATGGGTCCGTCGCCCTCGCTTGAACGCTCCATATTTTTCTTCAGCCGACTCCTTGCTTAGGCCGTCGCTCATATCTTTGAACAATTCGAAAGCTTCATTATCCCCAGCATCCCAACTTCGATGATTGTCTTCAGAAAGTGTCATTAACATATGACTTTCCGAGCTGTTCTGTTCATCAGACGCGGCAGTTGAATCTGCAGTATCTTCGGATTCGTCATTTACGGTATCCTTGGTCAGGCTATCCTCATTATCAATAATTGCAGAAACATTTTGTACTTTTTCTTTGGAATCTTTATAATCACCGAGAATTGAGTACACAACTTTGGCGTTCTTATACTCCCCTCTTTCTTCATAGAAATTTGCTTCGAAATACAAAATTGGTTTCACCGTAATCAATAATGCTACTACAATGACCGCACCAATTTTTAGTCTTTTAAGCTTAACCCTTAGCGCTTCATACTTGTCTTTAACACCTTCAAAATCAGTCTCGCATTTGCTCTGCATAGTATGAGCATAGTTATAAGCATCTTTTAGGTTGCTTGGTATGCTGTCAAATCTGATACCGTGAGTTGCGCACAGCATCTTAATAGTCGACTGGAGTTTTGGCGGAATAGTTCTATTATCTACCGACACATTACCACACAATTCAAGAAGTACTTGAATGTCAGCTGTTTTATCCACTTTACTGTATTCCGCAAATAGAGCGTCTGTGATTTTTTGCCAACCATCCAGTCGTTCTTTTATTTTCGATAATCTTTTGCTTTCACTTAAAAACATAGTATCACATTCTACAAATTTGTTTTGCCGCAGTCCTCTTAAAGCCGCACAATTATGACGGTCTTATCATCTTTGGAACCAGCTGCGTTTGCAGCATCAACGATTTTCTGCACGGCAGCCTTATCGTCACCAGATTCCAACGCTGATTCAATGACATCTGGCTCTACATATTCGTGAATACCATCGCTTGTTAGAACCAGAATGTTTCGAAGCAATCTCTCCGGAATTTCCTCTACAGTTACTCGCTTTGCAAATTCCGGATTTCCACCACCCAAACAGCCAACAATTTCGCTTTTATTGCAGGACTCTGCTGCATCTATCTGCCCCATGTTCAGCAGTGCCTGATAGGTGGTCTGGTCTGTGGATATCTGTTTCAGGTAACTGCCCGGCATTCCATAAAGGCGTGTGTTTCCAAGCTGGATGAGCATTGCCTTCTCAGCACCAAAGGCAACACCGGTCAGCGTCGTTGCCATTCTACTCAGAACGGGGTTCCTTTTAGCCTCGTCCAAAAGGCTATTGTTGCATTTATTTACAATTCCAGTTAGCTCATCGGCACTTTTACTCGCAAGCTGCTCTATATTGCCGAGGTAGCTTAATACAAAATGACTTGCTTCGCGCCCGCCTTTCATTCCGCCCACGCCATCTGCGACAGCAATTATGCTCGGCATCACATCATCAAACTGATGAATCCCTTCATCAATCAGATGCGAGCCGACAAGTGCAGCATCATCACAGACCTGTTTGTGAGGGCCTTTTTGAACTTGTACAACAATTTTCATGTTCTACTTCACCTCACTTGCTTTGTATAATATTTTTCTGTATGTAGAATGCGCTAATTCAGAGAGTTCTTGATTGAAAGCTTCATCCATTACTGAACAATTTACTAATTCGGCAACAAAGTTGTCAGAATATTCGTTTTTCTTTCGGTTCAAATGTCTAAAAATGAAGAAAGTAGTGCCTCCCGCTACCAGTGCCACACAAAAACCCAATTCCAAGCACAAGTTAAGGCTTTTGCTATAATATCTATCTCTTGCCGTTTCGAACCAATCAGCAGTTGTTCCGCCTGCCGTGTAAATTTCATTTGCACTTCCGTCCGGTTCACTCACCTCGAGTTTTACGCACCAATCCCAATTCCATGAGTCACCCAAAAAACTCCCATAATTATCATCCAAAATACTCCATATTTCTTCAACTTCGTTTTCCATGCTTTCGCTTGATATAGTATCATTGCTCTTGTTTTCGATGAAAACATCCAGCTCCGGAATATTGTTATCAGGGTAATAATCTATCCCACTTACATGAATAGCCCATTTGTACCAATTAAAATGAGTTTTTACACTCACCGTGTAGCCAAGCTTTTCTATATCGTTTTGAATTTGATTTCTTATCATTGAACCGACATAGACGGCAGCATAAATGCTATTTATGTTTAATACCACAAATGTGATTAGGCAGGCAATTACGACACAAAAACTTTTCCAAAATGTATCTACCGCCTTAATCCTTTTTGCGTTTTGAAGAGCCTGAGCTTTTATAATATCTTTAACTTCTTGCTTTTTTTCTTTTATCTTATTCTCAAGCCATTCTTGAACAATACTGTATCGCACTATTTCGTCCGGCACTTCAAAGCCTTTTTCCTTTGCTTCCAAAAATCGAGCTTTGATATCAGGAGCTATGCTGATAGCGCCAAAGTCGGCTTTTTTCTTCATTACATATGATAATAAATTCGAAAGTTCTTCAATTCGTTTGTCATCATAGCTCTTGGCATCGAGTGCCACAAGTATATCCTCATAACATGCAATTTCTTTCAAAATTGTATTGTATTCGCTTAAATAGGTGCTCTTATGCAAAGCAATGCCTTCTTTCTAGTGCCGGTATATTCAAACTCCCTGTTTTTAATTACAAAAACATAAAAGTTCTTAATCTTCCATAGATATTTCTAAGGTGAATTGATTCTCTTTTTTCACTCTGGTTTCATAAATATAAGTATCCATATAGTATTTTACTCCATCGCTTATAAAAGTGTATTTGGTGTAGTTATATGGTTTACTTCTCCATTCATATAGCCATTCTTTCTCAACGCTTTCAATCTCCGGACTAACACCAAGCTCCTGTTCAATTTCACTTCCTACTCGTTCGATATCGCTATTTGTGAACGATATCACACCAAGTTCATACAAACCAACGACACTAATTTTCTCCAAGAAGTCATTATCATCAAAAGAGTACTCTATCTTACAATCATATCCATATAGTGAATGACCACTATCTGTAAGTGTCCAATGACTAGCCCTATTTACCCTGTCGTAACTCTTGCTGAAGTCTTTTAAATTTGCAAATTCCTTATATGAAATATGGTACTTTACTAAACCACAGGGGACTATATTTCCTAGTGTATATATGTCACTATAAGAGCATATACCATTGTTCACCAATTCACTAACCAAATCAAATTCTGGAAAGTTTGCATTTACATCTAATCCGAGTGATTGGAGTGTTTCTTCTTTTATTTTTCTTTTTGCTCTTTCCGCTTTATTTTCCGCATCTCTATAATCGCCGCACTGTGTATACCATTCCACGGCATCGCTATATTTTTCGTCTTGCATATACGCTTCGGCAATTTGATATCGTGCTTCTGCTTCTTTTTCTTTTACATCTAAATAATTTTCACACTGGGAATATCGTTCAAGAGCTGCCTCGTAGTTTCTGTCCCGCATATACGCTTCAGCGATTTGATATTCCGCTTCTGCGCCTTTCTCTTTAGCATCTAAATAATCTTCACACTTAGAATACCACTCAAGCGCTGCCTCATAGTTTTCTTCGTGCATATACACCTCAGCAATTTGGTATTTGGCTTCTTCGGTTTTCTGTTTCGCATCCACATTGTTCTTGCATTGAGAATACAAATTGAGGGCCTCTTCGTATTTCCCTTCATTCATATACTTTTCAGCTTGCAAATATTTGGGACCATCCAAATAAATAAAGCTACAAGTCAGTACTACTATTACACCGGCAACCAGCAAACTTATTTCTCTGCGTTTTTTCTGTCGCTTTTTATAATTTATCTCAAATTCATCGTACTCTTTAGAAACCTGTTCGAGTTGTTCTTTTGCCAGGGCATAGTACTGCCTTGTTGTTCTTCCTTGTGCTTTACATTCAATCGAACACTTTTTGTTGATAGTATTAAGTTCGTCTGTAGTTGCAGCATCAATGGGCCTGTCTGTAAAGTTGACAGTCCCATTGCCACAATCCTTTAAGAGGCGTTGAATGTCTTCTACTGTTTGGTTGGGCTTAAACTTTTGAGAGATAATCTGGAGCGCCTTTTTCCAACCTTCTTTTTGGACTTTAAGCCGTCTCAACTTTCTTGCCTTGAGCTTTTCCATTTCAGCGCCTCTTTTACTTCGTAAGCATAATGTAATGCATCAGTTGTTTCGAGGTTCAACCGTGCAATTCAAAGAATATGGGCTTGCTGCTGTGTCGATACCCGTAATGGTAATTTTACCGTTGGAGAACACACTATTATCAAACATAAACCGCGACAGCGGATTGATGAGCATACTCTCCACGATGTTACCGATACCACGGCCACCGTTCGCAAGATTGCCAATGGATGCCTGTTTCAATGCTTCGTGTGCCGACTGACTGATTTCCAGCTCGATGTTCTTTTCGAGTGACAAGTTCTTAGTAATCTTCGAAATCTGCGAGTCAAGAATCTGCTCTGCAACCGGTTCACGAATGAAATCAAAGACTACAATATTCTCGCCGATTCGGTTTAGAATCTCCGGCCGCCCAAGCTGCAGCTTAAAATACTCCTCTATCCCCTGCCGCACTTTACGCTGTACTTCATCATAGGGCATATCAGGAGTCACATTGGCATGACGCTGGCCGTACTGGTCCATCGTATAGATGCCGAGATTCGAAGTGAAGATTATGATGGTCTCACTGAAATAAACGGTGTTGCCTTGTCCATCCGTCATCCGGCCATCTTCCAGAATCTGCAGGAACTTGTCCATCACGGACGGATGTGCCTTCTCAATCTCATCAAACAGGAGGATAGAAAACGGGTTGTTTCGAACTGCATTCGTCAACTGACCACCGGCTTCATATCCGACATACCCCGGAGGCGCACCGAGCAGTTTCTGGTCACTCTGCGGCTGGCCGTATTCCGACATATCAAATCGAATACAGGCGCTTTCATCGCCAAACAGCTTCTCTGCAAGAGTCTTTGCCATTTCTGTTTTACCTGTGCCCGTAGGACCGGCAAAGAACAAAATGCCTTTCGGTTTGGTATGAGAGGAATGCTGCAAACCAGCCATACCAGTCATGGCACGCTTGATAACATCCAGCGTCTTTGTGATGGCGTATTCCTGACCCTTGACCCGTTTCTGGAAATCCTCGTGAGCGGTTTTCATTTCATCGTAAGAGATGGCATCCCATGGATTCTCTTTCACGCCAAACTTATAGAGGTCAATCACGGAACACATATCCTTAATGTGCCCGCACTGCTTTTTGCATAAGCGCCGTAGACCGTTCAGTTCGGTAAAGCTGAACCCTTCCGTGAGAGCCACAAACCGGTCCTGAATCCGTTCCAGCTCGTCCGGATGCTCTTCATAATATCCGCTCTCCGCAGCGTATACCTTGCCGTCAAAGAAAGTCTGGAAGTTCATGCCTTTAATTAGAGCTTCTCTTTCTTCCTTGGAAGGATTGCTCAGCTTGATGATTTTGACATTAGGATTATCGAGGAAGAACCATGCCGGCAGGTCGTTGGCTTTGTTGACAAGGAATACCATCAGATTTTTAAGGACGCCGTTTTCCGTTCTGATGTCCTTAGCATCGAGGGAAGCCTGCTGAAGAATCGTGTAAGCATCTATCTCCGACTGCTCCATATTCGTAGGGTTGCTGATATATCGGGATGCAAAATCAAGAATCACAACGCTGGCTTCCTGGTTTTGGCTCAAGGTCTGCTGAATTGCTATTGCCGCCTGGCTGGTATGGCCCTTAAAGTCTGCCTTTGCAAATCCTCTATCTATGCGAAGGCCGGTATTTCTTGCAAAGCGGTCAAGATACCCATCTTCACATTGATTATAGAATCCTCTGATTGCATCATAAAAGACAATGCTGGAATAGCCCGCATCCTTAAAAAAGTAATGCAGGTATTCCGTCAGCTTTACGATACTGCCCTTCTGGATGCTGCCATCCACCGGGTACTGGTACTTGTCCAGCACATTTCCTTCCAGCACAATGACCGGCATGATGGAATCAAAAATTTCAAGTTCACGATGCCACTTTGGTATGTAGTCTTTCATTGGTAATTCCTCTTAGGCGTTTAGATTCAAGTGGTTTGTTAAGTATTCGGACAAAGGCTTAACCACACAAGCTGCACTCAGTATATAATTGAGGCTTTGATTTCTATTTGTTGTAACTCGATTTGCTTATTCAGTGTCATGATTAGTTCAAGGGGGGGTACTGATTTGTGGCATTTTTCAATCCTTGTGCCTTTATACTTTCGTCTAACGCTTTCTCGTACCCAACGCGATGAATCCCAACAGACACTATCCCATCTACGGATGTAAAGTTCTGAATTCGGCTCTCACCATCGTTCAAGAATCTTACATATCTGCCCTTTATATCGGGATTCAAATAATATATCGTCTGGTTGCTGGAGCCTATAAGTTTTTGCCCATGATTGTTTTCTTCCTGATATGGCCCGTCTATCAAAACGCTGACATATTGAAGAACATCTTTCCTGTCACAGATTTCATCCCAACAAAAGCCTGTATACATCAAAATGTCATTACTGATTTTTGACAGCCGTTCCAGCAAAGGCGGCAGTTCATCCGCCTGCTCCATTGGGTCACCGCCTGTTAGTGTGAAACCATCAACTTGATGCTGTTCGGCAATTGAATTGACCAGCGTCATAACAGTATCGGCTGAAACCCGGTATTTTTCAGGCTGTTCCCACAGTTCCGGGTTGCTGCATCCTTTGCAGTGATGGTGGCACCCGGCAAACCAGATGCCAATTCGCTTTCCCGGGCCAAGCACTTCAACCGGATATAGAATTCTCGCAATGTACATTCGATATTCTCACCTTAAAATAGGCTGCATTATTCTGGTGCTGCCCATCTTTGATAATCCCGCCCAATGCTATTTCGTCCCCATCGTGAAGCTCTGTTTTTTCCATGTCTGAGATTCGCTCATTGTTTATAAATGTGTGGTTCATCGTTGTCGCCGGTTGGATGAAGAGCTTGCCATTCTCTATAAAAAACTCTGCATGTTTACGACTGACGAATGGCTTTGCTGCCAAATACTCTTGCATTGCATTTTCGCGGCCAATCGTAACATGAGGCTCCGTAATCTGAAACGCATACTGCCCATCCAGAGCTGTCAAAACATATTCCGCATCTTGTTCCGGCTCCTGTTCTGGTGCATCCTCTGGCGTTGGAATGATATCTGAAATATCTTCGCCGCACGCAGAGCATTTCCGTGCCTGGGCCGGGTTCTTCTGCCCGCAATCGCAGATTCGAACCATCTTATGTTCTGGCTGATTTTTCGGCGATATTTCCTCTTTCTTCTCAACCGTTGAATCATCAACCACTTTAACGCCGGTCAAATCCTCTGCGCACTGGATGCACTCAAGCATCATCGGTGGATTATGTGCCCCGCAATGCGGACAAACCTTATACTTTTCCATGTTTCACCTGGCTTTAATAATGCATTGCCTTTTGCTCGCTTGCCGTTGCTTTTTTCTTTTCCTTTACATAAGTTTCGTCATCGCTCATGTTATAGTCTTCAACATTGATGACCTGGGCAAACTGTGCTTCCGGGGGCAAAAGCGACAGATGCTTGGCAACTATGCCCCGCTCTGCAAGCTTTTTCTCAATGTCGGCATAACTACCACAGAATGTACGCATCTGACGGCACAGCGTGTCCGTTTCCTCTACATCAGGAATCCGGTCCTGCGTATCCAAAAGTCCGAGTTCCATCGTGATTTGTCCTGTAGAGGAAGTCGTAACATTAACGGCTGTCCCTTCATCAAATAAATAAAGCTCTTTCTTAAAGTGCTTCCCGCTCTTTTTGGTTACTTCGTTGTTGCCAATCAGCTTGTACCCCATCTCAACCATAACATCGTCAATGGTCTGGCTGATATAAGCTTGCTCTTCATCATCGAGCTTGGCCGTTTTCAGGCGGTTCACTTCTGCTTCAAGATTCGCCAGCCCATCCTCGCTGAAATCGAACTGCTGAACCTGCTCATCCTGTTCTTCGCAAAGCACTCGATACTCGCTTTCCGCTGCTTTGAACTTTTCTCCAATGCGCTCCACCAGATTTTTCCACTCTTTGCATTCTTTAAGGAATGGAACGATTGTCAGGCTGTAGTAATTCTCAAAGAAATCACGAGTCTGGATATCCGCCAACTTGGTTGAAATGCCGTTGTATTCATCTTTTAGCTTTGAAGACAGCGCAGAATCTTTCACATCTGCCAATGCATTGATACATTTTTGCCTGGCCTCGGCCTCGCTTTGGCGGTTATCTGTGGATTTATGTGGCTCAGCCTTTGTAATACTCGGCGCATCAAAAGACAGGTCTGCTGAATCATTGATTACGCTTTCCAGCTGCTTTCTGTGTTGGCTTTGGACTTCGCTGATATCGTTGTTCAGCTCAGAGTATAGCGTTCGTAATGTACTTTTTATTTCAATGAGACTTTGCTTCTGCTCTAAAAGTTCATTCCCTTGCGCATTTCTGATTTGATTGCAGATAGCCTTTGCCCGCTCGCCCAACAACTTTGTAGTGCTCTGCGCATTACCTGCCGATACCACTTTCATCTCAGTTTCTCGCTGAACCTGGTTGGCATCGTCAATTAGCCTATTGTTCTGCTTTACCAGAGCGTCAACATCACTATACAGGCTAAAGTTCTCATTTCTTTGCCGTTCGTCCCGTTCTGCCTGAATCCGTAGTTGGCGTTCTCTTTCCAGCTGCTCAGCCAAGGCACGGCGTTGGGCAGCAGTTAATGTATATCTTGAACTTTTAGGTCCACTCACAGCAAATTCCTTCTCTTCATTTTGTAATGGAAGCACTTATTTCCCCAACACACATACTTTCTATTCTTGTTGACAATCTTTCTTCTGTTAAAGGTGAGGTACACACATCCAAAAGCTGAACAATTTTATAACTATGGTACAGCCGATTATAGAGCTTCATTAAATTGCGGGCAACTTCCTTTTGCAGCTTGTTTTTCTGCGCGTCTTCTTGTATTTGTCTCTTTTTTAGTTCTTGTGCCTGACTTAACACAAAAGACATATGATAAGAATCTAATTTTGAAAGTACTTCTACTATGCTCTCTAATGAAAGTGTTTGTTCGCTTATATTTATAGCTTCCTCATAAACTTTCGATTTTCCAGTTGTTGCTTCCGAAGTTTTTCTTGTATTTCATCTCGCTCTTTTTCTATCTTTCGTCTTTCTGCCTCTATGCTTTCCTGTACCTTTTCTAAATGCTGTTGTTCCTTTCGACTTAGCAACAGTTTTTTTGCATATTCGCTTTTATTTAGTTGATACTCATTCGTTTTTTCTTCAATCTGTCTTTCTAATTTTTGTTTTTCCTGTTCTAGTTGAATGACTTTTTTGCTCAAAATATCATTTTGATTACGAAGCTCTTTTTCATTTTTAGATGAAAATAAATCCATGCTTTTTTCAATCCCCGCACCCGTGCACATTCTTTATTGCCTAACTGTTTTCAGCTTAACCTTTTGCTTGATTTGATTATATATATCCTTATTGCTGGTGCATTCTCCGAGTAAATCAATTACCGACAATCTAAAGTCTGGCAGCTTTGGACCATCTCGGTAAGCATCCAGTGCTTTTCCCACTTGCCTTATTAAGCGGCCAGTATCAGCCTCAAACTTGACGAAGGTATCGACGAACTTAATAAGTATCACATTGCTGTTCAAATACTGATAAGTTATTGTATCTGCTGCAAATGTACCTATATAAATACCATCTCTATCGAATACCATAATGCCCTTATCAGTAAATAGATAGCATGTATGCAAGTCTGCAATGCTTAAAGGCTCGTTATTTGCTGTGAAATAGCAAAAATCATGTTGCTGGGCTGGATATTCCCCGATACGCATATTGTACGATGCGCAACGAATTTGATGCGTAGACAGATTTCCCATCAAAACCAATTTCAAATTCGTTGCCGTACCATTTCGAGCTAGAGCTATCTCGTTTTGCTTGGCATTGCTACTCGCGGCCAGCACACGCTTTTGTTCTTCTACTTTACCGCAACACCACTGGATTATAGTTTCGAGCTTTTCTACAACATTTTCGCTATCTGCTAATTTCTGGTTAATGTCAGAGCTTTGCTTTTCCTTACTTGATTTCTTAAACAAAGAGAATTTCTTTCTCTCGCCGTTATGTTCCACTTTCTGAGCTTTAAAGGCTGCAACATTGGATTTTGCGTGTTTCAATTCAAGTTCTGCCATTTTAATAATTTCAGGCATCCCCGAAATAATTCTTTGGGCATAAGCAGTATCAAGAACAAATTTAAGAATATGCTTATCTTCCTGTGATAGTTTAGCACTTATTCGGACTCTTTGCTGATATTCCTTGGTTGCCAATCTGTCTGCCGTTAAGCGCTCTTCACTGGTATTAACAAGCTTTTTGATTGCCTCATCAAGCGCTTTTGTGTCAATTTCAAATAGCATATAAAGAGCCTCTACTCTGATTATATTGCTTTCGTCTGTTATTTCATTTTGTTTTCAATCCGTTCGACACTTTGCTTCGCTTTATTGCACTCGTCTTTTAATTTCGCTAATTGCTCTTTAAGCTTCTCAACATCTTTATAGTAGCTATCTTCTTGAAAAGACACAGTATCAGACCCACAATCTTTTAGTAACGCCAGCAATTCTACTACTCGCTCTTTATTGCCTAAAAGCTTTTGTCTTTCATTGGTCTCTCGTTTTAACTTATTCAAATTTTCTAATTCTTTTTTATACCGTAAAATAAGAGACGCTGGAACTTTTCTTTTTGTTGCATTCTCACCTTGCCCTTCCAATGCTTTCAAAGAAAATAAAAGAATTGCAAAGCAAATAATAATCAAAAATACGCTCGTTGGGTCACTAGCAGTACCCACAACAAAAATCCATATAAGAAAGAGGGCACCTGCAACTACTAAGCAGCCACTGTTTTGTCCCACTGTTATACCCCCTATAACTGCATAAATCGATAACTTCCTTTGTAAATACAATTTGGCTGATTATGCAAGCGTCTCATACCATTTCTTCACTTCATTGCCCTTGCCAAGAGCAATCAGCCATGCTTCAAACTGAGGCATCAGCTTTTTGTCTTCGCCCAGCAGTTCAAAGCAAAGCTTTTCAAACGATTCGTAGTTCTTATCCAATGTATTACTCAGATAGAGGGTCAGTTCATCCACGGTCCCAAATTCTCTGCCATCAAACTTGAAGACTTTATGTCCGGACAGCAGGTAGGCCACGACAAACTTCTGAACCATTTTGTCTCGCGTGCTATTCGAATACAAGCGATAGTACTTTTCTGCACTGGCAAGCGCTTCTCTGGCCTTCTTGTCATTGGGATTGCGAATTTCTTCGTAAGTAGACAATACCCCGTTCTGCAACGCATCATCGAAGTACTGGTCGTCACGCCCTGCCCACAATTCGTTGAGCAGCTCTTCACCAAAGTCAGAGACTTTGTTATAAATCCTTCCCTTCCACATCAGCTTGGTATTGCTGCTATCAATCTTATACAGAGCCTTGAAGAAGGTAATGTCTTCGAGCGTTCTGTCTTTCTCGACTGCTTCCTCAGCATCAATGCAATGTCCTGCTGTTTCAGGGTCAAAGCCTTTGAAGAACCCAGAAATCAGGCCACGGAACAGCTGCTTCTTGCCATCGTTCCAGTTGGTTGCAAGTGCTTCTACAAATTCGCTTCTGTTGGTATATGCTTTGCCCATGAAGGGATACGGCTTCATTGCTTCAGCATTAAAGGCAACGACATTATTGCTACCAGGCAATTCCTGTGCCTTGCCTTCGCACCATGCCTTGACTTGTTCATATCCCCAACGGCGATTCGGGTTGCTCTTATCTTTGCGATTCGTAATGTCGGGATATGTCAAGCCATTTACCAGGTCTTTCAGGTCCTGGGGCATATCATCGGGCAAAGGAATCTTCTGAACCGCCACATACTGGGCAATCTTCTCCTTGTCCATGTTGTCATACGGCGTTTTGCCATAGAACAACTCAAAGATGGTGATGCCGAGAGAGTAATAATCGGATTCTTCCAAGAACGCATTTCTGAAAGTTTCAGGTGCAGAGTATTCAGGAGTCATGCCTGTGCGGGTTACAACAACGGTCGCGTCATTTTCGCGGACGGAGGAAATGCCGAAGTCGATAATAGCGACACTTTGCCCATCATCAGACAACATAATGTTCGACGGCTTCAAGTCTTTATGAATGATGCCCACCTCATGCAAAGCATGAAGGCCCTCGTTCAAACTCGGAATAACCTCTTCTTTCAACTCTTCCAGCGTGAACTTCTCGCCTTTCAGACTACCATTTTTATAGTACGGTAGAATCTCAACCGGGAAGCCGTTGAAGCTGCCGGAAGCATAAATCTTTGCAACATACGGAGAATTGATAGACAGCAGCTTCTTAATGATTTCATCTTTGATAGCGCTTTTACGGCGATACACTTTTGCCACATAGGTCTGGCGCTTCTTTGTGCATAGGTACAGGTCAGCCTCGCCTGTAGGGATATCGAGCTTGCCGTTTACCGTGTAGTCGTCACACAGGACCGTCCCTTTCTGAATTTCAACGGATGAAACGATATCTGTATTGAGGACCGTAGCATTACCGGCTGCAACAGAAGGATTCAAAACGGTTGCATTAGAGTTTTCAATGTTAGGGTTAAGAACAGTCTCGTTTGCCATCTTTCATACCACTCTTTCGAATATATGTAATTGTAATTTACATCAACTTATAATAACTATTATACAAAATCAAGCGACTGATTTCAACATATTATTGTGCAACTGCATAAACAGGGGCACTTGTATTTCAAATCATGGCAATAAAAAAAGAGCCATCCTTCTAAAAAGGGTGACTCTTTGCCGCGTCACGCGTCCTCCTTGTCGCCCTGCGCCAGCAAAGAGCTGAGGCAATCTGCGACATGCGACAACGCGCTCCGGACCTCCTGCACGGCAACCAAGGCCACCGAGCGTTCGCAGCCGTCGGCGATGAGGCTTTCCACATAATTGTGGAGAGCACCATTGCTGGCGACAACAGTCGCACGGAGTGCCTTGGCGATAGCCGCCAGGCTGTCCGTTGTGGGCTCGACGAGGTCGAGATAAACCGTAAACGACTTATCACAGAGCTCGTCAAACTCCTGCAGCACAGTTGGAGAAGCATCTAAACGCAGACAATTCTCCTCAACCATGTCGCAGAGCAGCGCGTACTCGTGTGCCGGATTAAACCGGACACTTTCCTCGTCGAACGCGTCATCGTTGATGTGGCAGATAACTTCCAGGGTATCGAAAACAGAACTAGCAAACATAGTACATTCTCCTTTACAACTCAAAATTGTTATTACGGTTCTGACGACCCATTGCTGGGGGAATCAGTTGCTTCCACAAAACCGAGGATGCACCACCTTGCGGCAGCACCAATTATGATAATAAAGGTTCTGTATTCTGTTGCTACGCGGTAAAAGTATTATAACACATTCTCAATGATAGGACAAGATACACCTTCAAAGATTCCAGATTTCTTACTTTTGAGTTTTTTTCTGCAAGCCTATTTCAGGTCACTTCCTTATTATAATAGGGTTCACTCTATCCCGTAGGCATTCCAGACAATCAGACCACGCTCTTTGATGGCATCGTCAATCATTGCTTTGGTTGCAGAGACGCTTGCTGCTTGGTCGTTTTCCTGAGGGACGACATCATCCGCATAGTATGCTATACAGAACTGGGCTTTGGAGAGCGCATCTTTTTGGCGTTTTGAAGTCTCGCCTTTATCTGAGGCATTGTTCACCATGATTTTTTCCCAGTCTTTGTTCGCATTTGCTTTAATGTACTTCTGAAGCTCATCGGAGACAATCTGATTAAAGCCAAATTTGCCTGTAAGCACAAAAATCTTAACGCCACTCTGAGCCATCATTTCAATCTGGTTAGCAACCGCTTTTCGTATCTTTTCCGAATTAGGGTCGATTTTATTGCCTTTTGGAGAGCATACTACAGCGCAGGTAAGTACCGTGCTGTGAGCGAACTTAGCTTCTACTGCCAACTGCGTCTTCAAGGCAGCTCTGACTAACTGTTTTGCCTGGGCTACGCAGCCTTTATCCAGCAAAGATGGATGCGCACTTTGGTTTCTAATCTTACCGACAAGCTGAAACTCACCCACGACATCTACATCAAGAAGCTGTTCTTTGCCATTCTCTTCGCAGTATTTCTTGAACGAGTAGAAGATATTCTTATCATCAACACTGTCTGGGGCATTTCTCATGCAAGTGCCAATTTGTCCAAGCATCATGCCTTCTTTAGAACTCTTTCTTTGCTTTCTCACTGCTTTTTTGAACTTATCGATGGTTTGATAATCGCCCTCATATGTTTTTTTCTGGAACCCTTCCTTGTAATAGTAGTCGATGTACGGCTTCATAACTACACTGTTCGTTTCAAGTTCCAACGCGCGGCAATACTCTATTGCAATCGGTGCGCAGTCAGCATTTCCGTTCTGCTCACTCAGCTTTTCATATGCAGCAGCGGTCTGAAGATAGTTGCGGCATTGCTCGGATAGTTGCCCCCAGCCTTCGCCAAACCACTTTTTTGCCTCATCACCTTGTATTCGTCCATTTTGTCCACTTACAGCAAGAGAAATTAGAGCATGAACTGCTTGCTCTATGCTGCCTTCATCATTCCAGCCATTATCTGTTGCACATTGTATTATTTGGCTAAGTAAATCTGAATAATGCGTCAACTGGTCCGATATCAGTTTTGCATCCTCTATAGTTGCCACCATATTGCTCTTATAGTAAACTGGCTTGTTATTATGAACCTCCGTCCGCACTTCATATTGCCTAGTATCAATTTTACTTAAATAGTCTTTTCCCAACCTCCCATCAATCGTAATTGATTTTTTATACAGGCTTTCCCAATTTATATTTAAGCTATCTGCAAAATAGGCATATTGTCCGTTTCTGTCATAAGGGAACAATGCGCTATCTCCACTCTTGCAATAAGTCAGCATAAGGCTCTTTGCAAGCGGAAACAGATAATTTGATGATGATATTTCCCGAATCTGCATTTCGAAGCTCTTTCTCATAGTTTCCCTTTGCTCATCGGGTGCTTTGCAAAGAGCGCATTTATCTGCCATTTCCTCCACTGTTCCGTACCTAAGTTCTGGATAGAATATGGCCTTATACTTCATATATCTGTCAACATAATATCGTTTGCTCGTGAATTTCAATATTAAATCATCTGTTTTATAGCTGTCGCCGTTAAAAAGTTTACGATATGCCTCTCTTTCATGTGGCAAAAAAATGCAAGACCCTATATTTTCATCTGGAAGAATATGAGACCCATTTGTACAGGCGAACAACTTATAGAATGATAGCGGCTGTTTGTTCGGATTTTCGTCAATTGTGTAGTTTTTAACCAGCAGCGTCCCTACATTTTGAAATGCTTGATTGAGCAGCATTTGAAAGTCCGGGCTATATTTCAATGTTTTTCCTACGCATCCAAGTCTGCGCGGTATTCCCAAACATAATGTTCCATTTTCTTTCAATATTCTGTCGGCGTTCTGAATAACCTTTTTGATTAGTTCCATATAAGCATCAAAATCATTTTCATCAAAGAATAGGATGCCACCATAGTCCCACTCTCGACTATCAGCATATGTATTAACATATTCTTTGATAGTAGAACAATCCAAGTTATATATGCGACCAAGTTCTTTCTCGCTTAACTTCTTACTATCGATGTCCTTTATGATTTCTCTTGCTTTCACTTTATCTATGCCGGGTCTGAGCGATGATTTACCTACTGTACCGCCCAAATTTGTAGGCATAAAAAGCAAAATAAAATCTTTCGAATTGTCTTCTATAGATTCCATCAAGCTGAGCATATCAACTTTCTCATAAAGGATATTATCACTCATGGTGTTCACCTCTCGGTAAGTAGTTTATCATCCTATACCGTAAGCGTTCCAGACAATCAGACCACGCTCGCGAACGGCCTCGTTGACCATTTCTTCAATCTTAGAACCGCCGCCCGGCTTATAGTAAGCAATGCAGAACTGCGCCTTTTCAAGAGCTTTTCTCTGACATGCTTCGCGGGTTGCTGCGTTGTCTATACTACCGGAAACAATAACCTTGGCATCTTTGTCAACTTGGAATGTCCGCTCTCTGCAGCCGGTTGGAAATTTCATTGTACCGCGATTGCAGGGAAGATACTCGGTCAGCCGTACATATCTGTGCTTCTTGTTCTCTTTTTTATAGTCCATCAGGATTTCTGAGACAATCAAGTCAAAACCAGTATTTCCTGACGACGCAAACTGCTGGATTCTGCTCTGGTCCAGAATGCTTATCTGATTGCGAATAGCGGCTCTGAATGCTTCAGTATTCTGCGACTGTACAAGTTTATTGCCATCAGGCCCGATGATTGCACAGACTAACGGCTCATCCTTAATCGGCTGCTTATCATCAATGGATTGCTGTGCTTTCAGGCCCTGCCGCACCAAATTCCGAACTTGGTCAACACATCCTTTGTCAAGTGCAGACGGATGAGCGCTTTGATTTCGGATTTTACTAATAAGCACATATTTGCCGACATTGTCAGAGTCAAGAAGGTGCTTCTTCCCGCTTTTGATACAGTATTCTTTGAGGGTTTGGTGAATGTCATCAGAGTTGCACTTTGCTGCATCACGAAGACTCGTCCCGATTTCACCAAGCATCATTGTAGCTGTTTGAGGCTCATCTGCATACTTATCAATTATCTTTTGAAAATAATCTGCCGCGTCATTACCGCGCTTCTTTTTGGTTTTTTCAGGTTTTATAGAGTCCATGTACGGTTTCATCACTACACTGTTCATTTCGAGCTCAACCGCACGGCAATACTCAATGACAATCGGGGCAAAATCAGCCGTCTCATTCATCTGGCTCATTTTTTCAAAGGCATATGCTGTCTGGAGATAGTCCTGACATTTCTTGGATAACTTGTTCCATCCGTCTCCGTACCAGTTCTTAGCCTCGTCCCCTTTAATTGTGCCTTTTTGTCCCTTCACCGCTAATTTAATGATGGAATGGACCGCATCCTCCATATTGGAGTCATTGCCATCACTATCCTGACTTACACATTCTACTACCTGATTTAGCAACGATGAATATTTGCTGAATTTGTTCTTCAAGGCGTTTGCCTCTACTGCACTTAGAAGAAAATTCTCATCATATTTAATAGGGTCATGTTTAGGCAGTGTTGTTGTCGTTTCGTAGACTTGCTCATTTTCGTCTGCGTACTTATTTGACAGTGGCGGCACTGACAAAAAGTCATTATGCTTATATACAGGCCCATCTTCCCAGATTTCCCATCCATTCTTATTATTTCCTTCATCGTCAAAAGAGTCTGGGTCTTCGTCTCGGCTTTCGCATTCTTCAAGTCTCAAAGACACTTTGTATAAAGAGGTCCAATTCAAATTGCGGCGCTGTGCTAACCATGCGTGGTGCCCATTTCTATCATACGGGAATAATACTCTTGAGTTCGAATCGCAATATAGCCCTATTAAAATATCGGCTATATAAATGTCATCATCTGGATTGTCGATAACTTGCCGCATTTTCTCAGCAAGCTGTTCTTTTAATTTATAGTTTGCCTGCCTATTTTCCAAAGAAAGCGCCTGGCTGATTATAAGCCTCGGCGCACACCGCGCTGCTACAGTTTCTGCCGCCGTTGGAATTTCGTTAAGCAGCGCTTTTCTGACAAAATCAAGTTGTCGCAGTTCTTTTATATAGAGCTTGTTTGCGATTGAAATGCTAAAATTGCTACTGATATCTTCCCATTGCTGAGCTTTTTCCGCAGCGCCTAGAATGCATTTCAACCCATCTTTATAATTAACAAAGAAGTCATCGCTGTCATCAAGCTCGTGCTCATCTTTGCCCATTTCACAAGTTTCATCTTTGCTACATATATACAAAGTATAGTGACCGTATTCTGCTTCTTTGATACTTCGGATATCCGCGCAAGGAGAGTAAGCTGGGATGTCAGCTATTTCAACTCTATTGAAAATCTGCTTAATGAGAAACAGCATATCAGGAGTTTCCTCCTGGTCGTAATTCTTATATTTAATAACCGTTGGAACAGCGAAGCAGAACTTTCCTCCTTCGCTCAGAATTCTTCCCGCATTTTGAATTATTTTTGCCAGCAGCTTTATGTAATTGATGTAGTTTTCTTTTGCGACAAAAGTCGCATCGCTATAATCAATATAAAGTCTTCTCCATTTGTCTACAGCGTCACCATGTTCGTTGTAAAGGAAGGCATCCGGCTCTCCAACCGCATCTGGTCCTATTGTACCACCCATATTAGAAGGCATAAAAAGCAATATGAAATCTTTAGAGCTATCTTCGCAAGCTTCCATTACGCTTAAAATGTCGAGCTTTCTATAAAGGATATTCTTTTCCATAGCCCTTATCCCTCAAATTCAATATTCACCATACCATCAGCAGTAATCTTTAGGCGCATTGTCTTTATGTACCGCTCGTAGAATTGCTTCTGCTCTGCTTTGGACATCTCAATTCTGGTCTGGAGCAGCGCGACATTCACCATTTCCTGCACATTGAAGCTCTCAAAATGCTTGCTGACAAAGCGCTGGCATTCACTGAGAAGTGCATCGACCTTCATTTTATGAGATTGTCCGCCTTGACAAAACTGGTCCAGGTAGCAAAATGGAATATCGCTGTCAATCATTTTCTGTACGATTTCGCCGCTGACTTTGTTTTGCTCAACCATTACGAGAAATTTGGCGGTGGACACGGAACTGATAAGGCCCCAATAGTCGGAATCCGATGAAAACAGCAGGAAACTGTCCACCTTGTTGACATAGTGCTCCTTGCAGCATCCCGCCACCAGCATCACATCCACAAGGCTTTTCCCGGTAAGGACTCGTTCTGACATTTGATGTTCAATAACCGCCTTTGTGTGTTTCTGAAGCAGATTCCAGGCAGAAGAAGCATTAACATCATTGTACAAAATGATTTTTGTGATTTTAGCAAGCGTTTCCGGCTGCATACTTTGAAGAGCCGCACACAGTTTCAGCGGGTCACAGTTTTCGCAGTCAACGAGAGCAACCGTCTGTTCGCTGGCATCCACAAATCCATAAATGTTTCTCTTGGTTTCTCTTCCTTCTCCTCTGACATTGGAATAACCGGTGAACACCTCACCATTCTGCTGATAGAGTCGGCTCAGGAACTTTTCGTCATTATAGAGAAGATTCCCCTCTTCGTCTTTGCTCCACCGCCAGTTAATGAACATGCGATACGGATAGCGTTCGAGATTTTCCATATAGCACTCGAACACTTCCTTGGATTTCTTTGTGCTATTTCCGCCAGGAATAATGAAAAGCTGCCGCACAAACTCCCAGTTGACCCAGATTGGAAACAGAGATTTACAGGCATCGATGTGCTGCTGCAAGAGAGCATTGATTTTGGGCAGGTATTCTTCCAGCTTTGGATTCGCTTTAATGATATCAATTCCATCCTTATGGAGCTGGTTGACCATTCCTTGTGTCTGCGGAATCGTATGCAGGTTCTTTAACTCCATCAGAATCAGCATCGAGAAGCGCTTGAAGTTTCGCTCTATCTCGGTCCGCAGGCCACAGAGATTACGAATGATGCGAGCATTTCTATTCTCGTTCAGCTGCTCATAAATAGCCGCGTCTAAGCCTGTATACTGGCTCTTCCAGTGAGAGTCTGGCACGCCAATAAGGAAAGCAACTTTTGAGACAACATCATACTCCTCACTGCGCCGTTCACGATACTTTTCCCGCTTTGAGAGCTCCTCTGCTTTTACACCAATTTCATTTTCCATGCCCTTTTCCTCCTCTCTTTAGCCAGTCCGTAAGGCTTAAAGCCCGTTGAGGTCCACCTTGTAGGTCAGTCCCATCGGGATTTTCTCTTGTTTATAGAAGATTGCCATATACCAGGGCAGGTAAAGGATATCGTCTTCTTCCTCCACATTGCCTTTGCAGAACACAATGGCTTTCTTTGCTTTCCATTCATCCACACTCATTACCTTATTTAATGCAGCGTGCTTTTTGTAGTCATTGCCGGATTTAATTTCAACCAGGTCGATAGCAGTGCCATCCTGAAGCACAAAATCCAGTTCACCGTATTTCTTTGTATCGAAATAGTGCAGTGAGAATCCATTTGCCGTGAACATCTGGGCCATGACATTTTCCAGAACGCTCCCGAGATTGACTCCGAGGTCGCCTTGCAAGATGCTGAACTGAATGTTATCCATTGAAAGGGCACAGAGCAAACCTGTATCTGCCATGAACAGCTTAAACAGATTACGCTTCTCATTGAGTTTAAGCGCCGCTCTTGGCTCCTCCACATTGTAACAGGCATTTGCGACGCCTGCGTCAGTCAGCCAGTTGAAGCTATCGGCATAGCGTTCCATGCGTGCAGTGGATGTCAGGCTCGTAATGGTAAAGCGACGATTCTTTTCGTTAAGCTGTGCTGGGATGGAATCAAAGATGGCTCTGATTTTGGGCCTGTCGCTCTCATCGGCATACTTCGTTATATCTTGCCGATACAGCTCTATAATTTCGTTCTGAACATTGATGACTCGACCAATATCGTGGGTGTCAATGTAGGTCTGAACCACCTTTGGCATACCGCCAACGATGATGTAAGAATAAAACAGCTTGTTCATCGTGGTATGAATGATGTCTGCCACCGGAGCTTTATTCAGATACGCGCTGCGCATCGTATCAATCGTAGTCTGCTGCACTCCATTAGCAATAATGAACTCCTCAAAGTCCATCGGATACATTGTATAGAGTTCCTCGAATCCGACCGGCAGCGAACGAACCACTTTGTTTTTTACGCCGAGCAGACTGCCAGTTTCGATGTAGTCGAAGCGGCCATCCTCGACCAAAAACTTGATGGCGGTGCGGGCATTGGGACATTCCTGGATTTCATCTAAAAGAATGAGGGTGTTCCCCGGGATTAGAGGCTTTCGGGCCAGTGCCGAAAGCCCTTCGATGATTGTGTTCGCGTCAAGGTCCCCATCAAACACTTTGCGGGCATTGGCGTCCTGTACAAAGTTAAACTCGACGAAGCACTTATACTCCCGTTTGCCAAACTCACGCACAACTGTTGTTTTACCAATCTGACGAGCACCCTGGATGCAGAGTGCCGTTTTCTTCTCCTGCCGCTTCCACTGCTTTAACTTGTCATAGGCTTTTCGATAAAGCATAGATAAGCCCTCCATGTTCTTGTATATGTCCCTATTTTAACATAATGGCACAGCCTTTCTCAATGGCAGAGTGACAAAATTCAAGCATTTCAATTTGTGCATTGCGACATTTTTCCGAGTGTTGCAAGTTATGTTGCGACATAATTCCAGAAGTTTAGTTGCTTTCAAATACACATTGTCTGCTGCTAACAAAAGGACAAAGAACTCAAGTCAAGCTCAATAATTTTCTCACTTCTTTGTTGGTTATTGGAACGCCTGTCATTTTATGATACAATAGGTATATATTATTTTGCGTGGGGGATTGGTGCTATGGCTTACTTTGATGAGAACACGCGTGTCAAGTTTCCTGCTACAATTCAATTCTTGCGACTTGGCTATGACTATCAATCTTTGAAAGGCTGTGAAATTGATATTAACACGCGAATTTTCAAAGAAAGATTCAAGGCTTCTGTTGAGCGCATCAATAATGTAACATTGACGGATGCTGAAGTTGCAAGCCTGATTACCGAAATCCACAACCTCATCAAGCGTAAGGATATGGGCAAAGAATTTTATCGCCGTATTATTCAGCCCGGTTCTGCGCTTGCATTGGTTGACTTTGAGAATATCCAGAACAATGATTTTGCTGTCGTGGACGAGTTGACTTTTGCTCCTGAAGAAGGAGATGCCTTCCGCCCTGACATCAATATTCTAATTAACGGTATTCCTCTTGGATTTTTGGAAGTCAAAATGCCGGATAACCCCGGTGGCATCCAGCGCGAGTTTCATCGAATGATTGATGAGCGCCTTCGTAAACCAGAACAAGCGAAGTTCTTCAACCTTTTGCAATTTATCACTTTCTCCAACAACATGGAATACGAAGACACAGATGATACCGCGATGGCTGAGGAAATCCGAGCTGGCAGTTTCTATTCTACGCCAAATGGTCAGAATACATATTTCAATTTCTTCCGTGAACAGAAAGATACTGAGAAGACCAGTGGCTTCCAAGATGTTTCCGTTGCTACTCTCAAATATATTCTGAAAGATAACGGTTACAGCGAGAGCGAATATGATGCGCCGGAGTTTCAGACAAATCTCGACCCGTTCACTCCCTGCAATAAGTTCGTAACATCGTTCTTTGAGCAGTCGCGCCTTTTATACATTCTCCATTATGGGTTTTGCTATGTAGATTGCGTTGACAAACAAGGCAATCCCTATGTAGAGAAGCATATTATGCGTTATCCGCAGCTTTTTGCAACGCAGGGAATCCTAAAACGCTTGGAAAGCGGTGGAAAGAGCGGAATCATCTGGCATACACAAGGCAGCGGTAAAACGGAGTTAGCGGCTTACGCAAATCGTATTATCCGTGACTATTACGCAAAGAAGAACATTATTACCCGTTTCTTTTTCGTAGTTGACCGTCTTGATTTGCTGCTTCAAGCACAAGGTGAGTTTGAACATCGAGGAATGACTGTAACAGCAGTATCCGATAAAAGTTCTTTTATCAAAGAATTGAATCGGACGATGGATTCTGCAAAACACGGTACAGACCTTGGCTCCTATACTTGCGTTAATATTCAGAAAATCATGGAGCACTCGGATATGCCGAGTAGCAACGATTATAACGCCAATATTCAACGCATTTTCTTTATTGATGAAGCACATCGCAGCTATCGAAAAAACGGTGAGTATTTCAAGAATCTGATGTGCTGTGATGTAGATGGTGTTTTTATTGCCTTAACTGGAACGCCGCTCCTTTCAAAGAAAGAACGCAGCAACTTAAAGTTTGGAGATTACATCCACAAGTATTTCTACGACAAGTCGATTGCTGATGGCTACACTCTCCGCATCAAGAAAGAACAAATCGATACCGTTCGGCGTGAAGAAATCCATCGCAATTTACAGATGGAAGACCCAAATAATGACCCTGATGTAATTACAGAATCTGATGCCTACCTCTGCTCCCTCTGCAAGTATATCGAAGACGATTTTATCAATTTCCGTTATACAAACAACGACATGTCCATCGGCGGCATGATTGTTTGTGACTCTAATCCGCAGGCAAAAGCTATCGGCAACTGGTTTGAGCACAATAGCAAATTGGCTACAGGCGTTGTACTTTCGGACCCTGACGAAAAGATGCAAGCGCAGAAAAACAAGAGCTTGCAATTGTCGTTTAAGAACAATGGAACACCTGATATTCTTATCGTCCATATGATGCTCACAACAGGTTATGATGTTCGCCGCCTGAAAAAGATGTATCTGCTTCGTAATGCACATAAGCAGAGCCTTTTACAGACTATTAGCCGTGTGAACCGCCCATATAAAGCTCCCAACGGAAAAGTCTATGAGTATGGCTATATTATGGACTTCGTTGATATTGAGGAGGAATATGAACGGACTCTTGCAGACTATTTGCAGGAACTCGAAACAGAATCCGGCATGGACGATGCAGGAGAAGACCTTTCTGGCTTGATTGTAAGTCCGGAGGATATCTACACTAAATACAAAGAAAATTTCGCCAAAATTCGGCATATGACTGATATGGCTGATAAAGAGAAATTCCGCATCAGCTTGTTGCCTCTTGGTAAGGAAGACCTGTATGTGCTGCGTCGCGCGATTCGTACCTGCTGTGATTGCTGTGTAGAATTGAAGCTTTCCCGTTCTCCGCTTGCAGACCAGATTGATACCAAGACGCTGCGAGTGTATTTGAAACTTGTCCAGCATCGCATCGACCTGCTCAACTTGCAGCATAATCCTACGGATACTATGCAGGTTATTAGCAATAAAGAAGTTGTCGAGATTATTTACGAGTTTATCAAAACCCGTGTTATTATTCTGAATCTCGGCAAGCTTGCGGGCGTGCCAGAAGATAATCCTGATGTGCAGGCAGTGGTCGATACATTAGGCAAGCTGCAAAAGTCTATTCAGAACAACCACAATCGCAACCAAAGTGAATTGGTTAAGCTGGATAAACTGCTGCAAACTATTTTTGCAAAGCTCGATTTCAAAAACATCGATGAGTTAGCAGGTGTCAATGATGAACTGCTTGCCGCTCTGAAAGAGATGGAACGCATCAACGCAGAAAATGAACGCCTTGCTGCAAAATTCGGAGGAAAATTCGCGTTTGTGAAGACGCTTACTGATTGCGCTGAGCAGCATTCAGAACTCAATAGGAATGATATTGAAACTGTCATGACGACTCTATACGAGAGTATTAAGGATGTTTCTGAGCGAAACACGCTACTGCTGCAGGGACGCGAAAATTTCATTGCGTACAACAAAAAAAAGGCCGTGACAACATTTGTTAAAAATGGATTGTTTAAGAAACTGCAAATTGCAAAATGGTTGGACGGCCTACTAAGCGACCTTTATACCAACCTACAACTTTGCAATTAAAGGAGATGTCTATGCCTCTTATTTTTGAACTCGAATCCAAAATTCGGGAAATGATTGATGAGTTGAAAGGACTGTGCTCTCAGAACGGTCTGAGCAATCAGGCATCTGAGGAGCGGATTATTACTTCGGTCTTTCTGTATAAGTTCTTGAACGACAAGTTCATGTACAACTTGAAAAAGTGGGCCGAGGAAATTGGTTCAACTGTTGATGAAATCCTTGCTGATGAGGATATGGTGACGGCATTCAATATGTCGCATGAGATGGATGTCACCTTTGACTACAAAGATACTATTTCCGAACTGATGAAGGGTGTCATGAAAGACGACTTCTTCAAGAAATTTGACGATGCCTTGTTTGATATTAGCGAGAAAAATAAGCGCTTTTCTATTGCAACGGCTGATGGCGGCTATAAACCTTTGTTTGAAGCCGTCACTGATGTCGTTCAGGACTCTAAGCGTAATGCCTTTGCCAAAAGCATTTTTTCAATTATCAGCCAGAACCGTTTTGATTTTACGGATGCCTACGAGAACAGTTTTGACTTCTATTCCTCCATTTTCGAGTATCTGATTAAAGATTACAATGTTGCCAGTGGTACTTACGCCGAGTATTATACTCCGCAGTCCGTCAGTTCCATCATCGCTAAGATTCTTGTCGGCATGAGTGACAAAATTGAAGCCAGCGAAATTTGCGACCCTGCAGCAGGCTCTGGTTCCCTTGTTTTGCATCTTGCCCATGAACTTGGACAGGATGATGGTTTGAATCGTGCCATTGTTTACACGCAGGATATCAGCGCCAAATCTTCTCGTTTCCTGCGTTTGAATTTGTTGCTTAACGGAATGACAGAGAGCTTGCCTTATGTCATTGAAGGCGATACTCTGCTTGACCCTGCGCATTTTAAGGTCAAAGGCCAGCCTACCAGTGGGTTAAAAACCTTTGATTACATGGTCAGCAATCCACCTTTCAAGCTCGATTTTAGCTCGACACGGAATGCCATTGAAAATAAGTGGAGTGAAACAGACCGCTTCTTCGCTGGTGTCCCTAAAATTCCTGCAAATAAAAAGGAATCAATGGCAATTTATCTGCTCTTTATCCAGCATATCCTGTATTGCCTAAAAGATGGCGGCAAGGCTGCAGTTGTTGTTCCAACGGGATTCTTGACGGCAAAGAGTGCCATCGAGCGCAAAATTCGTGAGAAGCTGATTGAAAAGCAATGGCTCAAAGGCGTTGTTTCGATGCCCAGCAATATCTTTGCCAATACAGGCACAAATGTTTCTGTAATCTTTATTGATAAGGCCAATCAGGGTGGAGATGTCATTTTGGTAGATGCATCAAAGCTTGGCGAAAAGGTCAAAGATGGCAAGAATCAGCGCACCCTTTTAAGCGATGTAGAGACAAAATTGATTGAAAACACCTTTATTGCTCATCAGAATGTAGATGACTTTGCTGTTGTCGTGTCCTATGAGGATATTAAAGAAAAAGGCTATTCGTTTTCTGCTGGTCAATATTTTGAAGTGAAAATCGAGCATATCGACATTACAGAAGAAGAGTTCAACGCGAATATGGCGGCTCGGAAAGAGCGGCTGACAGCATTGTTTTCCAAGGGACATAAGCTGGAGAATAATATCCTTGACCATTTTTCTGGAGTGAGTTTCAATGAAGATTAAAGATGTTACTACAAAGATTGGTAGTGGAGCAACTCCGACAGGAGGCGAAAGCGCCTACAAAAAATCGGGGATAGCGCTCATTCGGAGTCAAAATGTGCTTGATTTCACCTTTTCAGAACATGGTTTGGCCTTTATTGATGAAACTCAAGCGAAGAAGCTTGAGGGAGTTACCGTAAAAAAAGGTGACATTCTCTTAAACATCACTGGCGATTCCATTGCGAGATGTTGTATGGCTCCAGAAAAGTTCTTACCCGCAAGAGTGAATCAGCATGTAGCTATTATTCGGCCTAAAGAAATCTCCCCAGAGTATCTCATGTATTATTTGCAATACATGAAACCTTATTTAATGAAAATTTGTGGTATCGGAGGAACCCGCAATGCTCTCACAAAGGAAAGCATTGAAAAAATACCTTTTTTTAAGCAGGAAAATGAAAAAGGAATTGCAGCATTGCTTTCCGATATCGACGCCAAAATTGACAACAACAACGCCATTGCCGCCGAGCTGGAGGGCATGGCAAAGGACCTCTACGATTACTGGTTTGTTCAGTTCGACTTCCCCGACGAGAACGGCAAGCCCTACAAGAGCAGCGGCGGCAAGATGGTCTGGAATGAGGAACTGAAAAGAGAAATCCCGGAGGGTTGGGAGGTTGCTTCGTTCGGTAAGTGTATTCAGTCTATCAATACGGGGTTAAATCCGAGGGATAATTTCAAATTAAACACCGGTGGCACAGTAAGATATATTACAGTCAAAAATCTCACGACAAATGGCAGCATTGACTTTTCTTCGTGCGATTTCATTGATAATAAAGCAAGGGATATTGTACATCAACGGTCCGACATATCCAAAGGAGATATATTATTTGCAAGTATTGCCCCTTTGGGAAGATGCTTTTTGATTGATGAATCTCCAGAAAATTGGGATATCAATGAGTCAGTTTTTTCCATTCGCCCTAATTATGCAAATGTGACCTCGCTGTTTTTATATATGACTTTTATGGGAGAAACTTTTATTAAAACAGCGACAAACAGCTCGACGGGTAGCGTGTTTAAGGGTATTCGCATAAATGATTTGCTAAATATGAAAACAATTATTCCAGCTTTGCCCGTGCTCAAAAGTTTTGACAAGCAAATGAATCCCATGTTTGCGATGAAATCAAAGTGTTCCAACGAAATTTTGGAACTGGCCTCTCTCCGCGACTTCCTCCTGCCCATGCTGATGAACGGGCAAGTCTCGGTAAGAGAGAAACCTTCTATTTCTAATGTTAGTGGGTAACATTGACCACATGCTCCGAACAAATTTTATGAAGCAAAAGGGCTTCCGCACAGTGGTTGATGTTGATTTCAAGCACATGTGCATTTGAAATAGTAACAACAGAAAGAGGACAACAGCCATTGTGGCGTTGTCCTCTTTCTCATTTTGCCCAAATTGTTGTTCAGGTCTTATCGTATAGTCTTATCTTTTATTCTTCGTTGAATACCAGACATAATATCCTGCCACGCCAGCAAACAACACGGCTGTAACGACAAACGCTGCTTTCAGCCCTGTGCTGTGGAACACATCGCTGACACCGGCTGCAACAGACTTTGCTGCAACAATCTTTTTTGTCGTATCGTGCGGTGCTGGCTGCTCAGTTTGGCTACTCGTGCTGGATTCGTTATTACTGATGGTTTCCTTCTTGCCGCCGTCATCATTCGGCTTTTCAGTTGGTGTTGTCGGCTTTACGGTCGGCTGCGGTGTGGGTGCAGCCGGTTTTTCGGTCGGAGCGGGTGTCTCTACCGGCTGACTCTGACCTTGGCGGGTGCAAACAATCTCAATCGTAGATGCATCTTTGCCAATCGCGGTATCTTTAACGGTCACATCATAGCCTTTCACCGTAGGTTTCACCACCGAGTAACTCGCGCTTTTCTCAATTCCCGGAATCGTGAGCGTCCAATTCTTCTCGACCTTGATGGGCTGACCTTCATCGTAGATAGACTTGCCGTTTTTATGGATATCTACTTTGATACTGTCAGGGCGTTTACCATCCGCATTGTTGTTATCTTCCCAGGTCACTTTTACCACAAGCGTTGTACGCTCTGGTGCAGGTTTGATGGTATGCGTTGCTTTGACTTCCATCACACCATCTTTTACATTCGCGTTTTCGATAGTTGTCACATATCCGGCAGGCGTTTCGACATCAACAGAATAAGTACCGAGTTTCGGCATCTTACTGGCCGTAAAGGTCCAATCATTGGATTCTTTCACAATTACCGGTTCATCATAGCAATTAACGCCATCGCGCTTCAGCATAACTTTCAGGTAAGATGGACGCTTGCCAATTTGGTCGTTGCTGTCATCCCAGATATTCTCCAGCTTGATTGTGATGGTCTGAAATTTTGAATCTTCTTTCAGTTCATAGGTGGCAGTTACCTTAATGTTACCGTTTTTGTCGATACTATCAAGTTTGACAACAGTAGTATAACCATCCGGTGTCTGAATTTCGACTGTATAGTCACCGCTTATAGGCACATTCTCAAAATCAACAGTCCAGTTGTTCTCGGCTGTCGCTGTTTTCTCTGCGATAACCCGCTTGTTGCGCATCAGCTGAGTTTTGAGCGTGTCGGGGCGCATAGAGTAAGCGTTGTTTTCATCGTTCCAGATGTTATTCAGCTCAACGGAGATATCGTGTCGAGCAATCTTAGAATTATCGAGGGTGTGGGTAATCACAAACTTCTGGTTCCCGTTCTCATCCACGGTATGTTCGGTCACTTCGGATTTATAATTTTCTACTGAATCGACATTTTCAATTTCGTAGTTTTTATCGTCCTTCCCTGCTGTAGTGCCAGTCCAATTTTCGCTGGTAGCTGTAACAGGTGTAGAGCTCTCGCCGTCAGAAACCTTCACTTCCACAAAATCCGGGCGCATCTCGTAGTCGTTGTTATTGTCGTTCCAGACATGTTCAACGGTTACTGTGATGTCCTTAGCGGGAACCGGCGTCGGCACCGGGGGTTCGGTAGGTTCAGGCGTGGGTTCGGGTGTTTCAGTCGGCTTCGGAGCGGTGCAAGTTCGCGTGACCGTCACATCCATATTGCCCTTGCTGTCAGTTTTTCGAGTTACAACATCTTTATAGTTTTCTACATCTACAGGCTCAACGATATAGGTCTTGGCTGGCAAATTCTCAGCCGTTGCTTTCCAGCCGTTCCCCTCGGTCATTTCGATGCTTCCAATCGTGGACGCATTCTCATCATAAATCGTTGCAACAGAAGTATCCGGGCGATATTCACCATTGTACCCATCGTCTTCCCAAACGGTCTGGACTGTAATGTCTACCGTCTTAGGTTCAGGCGTCTCTGTCGGTGCAGGTGTCGGCACCTGGGTAGGAGTAGGTGTCGGCTTCTCAGTCGGTGCAGGCAATTCCGTAGGCTTCGGCTCTTCTGTCGGTTTCACAGTCGGTTTCGGAGTAGGTTTCTGCGTAGGCTCCGGGGTCGGCTTTTCCGTAGGAACCGGTGTCTCAGTAGGCTTCGGCGTTTCAGTAGGAGCCGCTGTAGGCTTTACGGTTGGCGTGGGCGCTTCCGTAGGTTCCGGCTCTTTTGTCGGCTTCGGCGTTTCTGTGGGTTTCGTAGTCGGTGTAGGCGTGGGCTTATCGTCAGCTTTGATGAAAGTGCCTGAATACCCCCACTTATGGCCCTCTGCCTGACTGGTAAGACTCTTAGCAACGATGCAGCCATTATAATTGCCACTGTCGAGCGTCACATCTGCATTGGGAGCAATTACATGACCAAAAAGGCTTGTGCTGCCAATATGCAGCTTGGTGGCGTTCGGGAATACCCACAGAATGTTCGTTCCATTGTCGGAATTTTCCGATGCATGGAGGTCGTTGCAGGTGATGCCGGGAATGTTGATGTCCGTACCGTAGTCGATGACCACAATGTCTTTCTGGCTGGAAGGCACGGTCAGCATCGGATATCCGGCAGAGTTGAAGTCGATGGTGTAATAGTCGCTGCCGCCATTGCCTTTAATCTGACCGTACTCAGCAGGCTTTACTTCAATCCCCTGTTTTTTCAGGGATTCTTCACTGAAATTGTTCTGGACAGAGGAATTGATGGCTTCGAACGCAGCATCCATATCGATATAATCGTCATCAAGACGGAAAGGACCATCTTTCGCGCCGCTGGTGTAAGTAATATCCTTGCCTTTGTTGGCAGAACCAAGATACATGTACACACCATCGTTATCCGGGTGGTATGCGTCGCCGCCAAAATTCGTGACTTCGCCACCGACAAACGAGCTGACCTTATGCTTTGCACCGGTCTTGCCAACCATGTTTCCAGACAGGTTCAGATTGCCGCCAATGGCAACCTCGCCCACTGTATGGATTGTGGTGACATCGTTCTGCACAAACAAATTGAAATTGTTGAGGATGTAATGCAAGTCATAAGACCCACCATCCCGCAAGTAGGACCTGTTAGAGGGTTTCATAACCGTTCCGCCTGCGGCATAAGCCGTAGCAGGAGCCACGCTGCCAAATACTACCGCCACTGTTGTAATGGCTGCAAGCAGACGCTTTTTCAATTCTCCTTTTCTCATCGTATATCTCCTTTGCGTACCAACCACTGAAAAGTCTCGGCCAAAGCTATTGCTTTGACTTGCAAGGCTTTTCGAATACCACTTATCCACAGCTTTCAGCCAGCTTGATTTCCAAGCTGTTGCCTGTCATCCACCACGAAGAGGTAAGCTGTTTGGATGACGACCCACAAAAGCGGGCAACTACCGAATTTACTCTTTTGGTTCACCGCCAGTTTTCTTCGGTTCTGCGGCCTTTGCGGGCATATTTGGTTTTGTCCCGCATCACGGCAGGACGGAAAGCAGACCACGAACCGTTACGGCTCCGTGCGGCGTCCGCTTTCTTCTCGGACTTAGAACGCTTGTCCACGAGCTTGATTTTACTCATCGTTATTTCCTCCAATATCTATCAGTTGGATACCATATATGCACACGCTGGTCGTTCTCCTCGTTTTCTCTAACAGCTATCTGCTACCGGTCTTTTCCCCGGCATTGCCCATCGTCCGCCTCGTGGAGGCTGCTGTTCTGGACGACTGCCCACCAGTGGCGGTGGGCTTTCTTGCTTATCGAAAGCGTTATAGGCAACGCTCTGCGACAGTGCTTTCGAGCATATCGAGTATGGAGGCTAAGAGAATTCGGAACAAATAAACTTGAAGCATAAATTCCCTATCGTCCTCTTCGCTCATGGCTTCTCCCTTTGCAGCCATATCTGCGATACATTCCGCACTCTGTGCGTAGCCGCGAATCTCTTCCACCGTATTGCAAAAGCGTTCAATGTAATCCTCACTGAGCTCTTCGCCAGGCTCAGTATCCGGCATCCCGATGCCACAATCGAAGGACAATGTGCCGCTTTCGATTTTGAATCGATACCTGCCGTCCTTGATGTAGAAGGTTACTTTAGAGTTTGCCATGCTGCTATCAATTTCGCCGAGACTGCTCAGGTTGATGCTGGCGATATCGTTCAGGGTGCTCTCAAATTCAATACGAGTCATAATGTTATTTCTCCTTTTTCAAATTGCAAAATTAGTTTCAACTCCAGCTTCAACCGCCATGTCAATCATCTCCTGACACAAGAACATGTGACTGGCAATGGCTCGGTTATAGAACTTTCGCCATTTCTTATCGACATGGCCCTCGTTTATAGCCGCGTTTCTGTCTCGAACCATTTCCAACCCGATGCCACACATTGCAAGAACCATACACCGCAAATACTCCTTGTCCACTTCCTCGTCCATTGGGCTGTCCGGCGTTTTTATCGCGAAGTCGATGTGCATATCTTTCTGCTCCATGACAAAGCGGTATTTCATGTGGTTATCTACACCTACGATAATGTGGAAGCCCTGCTTGCTGTTGGGATTCAAGTGACAGAAGAGGGCTAATTTCTGTTCAAGTTCACGACAAGTCATAGTGTTATTTCTCCTTTTTACTTAATGTTTGTTATTGGTTAGTGGGCGGCTTCCATGGCATCGAATTTCAGAAACGAAAGTTCCATTCCCAGATATGCGATGCTGCTCTTAACCTCCCGGTCAAACCGCATCTTCTGGCGCTGCTCCGGCGTTGCAGCAAGGAAAACATCCGGGTCAACCTCAGGCAGCTTCGCCAGTGTAGCTGCCGTTGCATCGTCATAAGCATCACAGAACCGTTTCAGATTCTTGACGCTTACCTCCTCGTCAGGTTCCAGCTTATCCATCGCTACGGTGAAGGCGTGAGCCATCTCCCCTCTCACGAGTTTGAACTGGTACTGCCCATCCTCAAAGTGGTTCTCCCAGTGGTAGGGACTGGTGTTGCCGATAGCAGCATCGCAAATCTCGGTCAGTTTATTTTCAAATTCAGTACGCGTCATGATGTTTTCCTCCTATGCTATCTGCTACTTCGCCGTTCTGAGTGCTGTTATTTCGCAGCTAAGCGCTCAAGTTCCTGCGTTAAGCGCATGATGCTGGACACGACATTCTTCCCAAAGCGTCTTGCCGCTTTCTCAGCTTTGCGCCCTTCGCCTTTGACCTGAGCCACGAAATCCGTCTGCATTGCGGCCAGCCCAAGCTTGGCCATCACCTTGCAGAGCATTCCAATGTACTCTTTATTAACTTCTTCATTGGGGTCAAACATTGACAGGTCAATGTCGGAGTTGAAGAAGAGCTTGCCTTGGGTAATCCACAGGTTGAGGATTCCTTCTTCGTTCTGAACGAGGCTGATGCCGTAATCATCACGGTGGTTGTTAGGGTCGCGCATAGCGTATTTGGTCATTTCGGTTGCAAATTCTTTACGAGTCATAGTATTTTTTCTCCTTTTATGTGTTATTGGTATATGTTAAATGTTATTTGTTCGGGCTGAAGATTTACTTTATTCGTTCCTCACCTCCTTTCGTGTTTTCATCACACATTTGCGTCTTTTATTAGTTGCTCCGGCAAAAAGATTTCTCCTTTTGTTCTTTTGCGATACTTGCTCGTTTCGGTTTGGTATCCGCGTCAAGGCTCCACGCGAGGGACTCAATCGCACCGGAGAAACCTCCACAGATATGATTCTTGTCTCCCCATTCGGCAATTCGCTCTCGTGCTTCAGGTGATACGGAAACCGTATACCGCTTTTTCTTACGCATTTGTCATTCCTCCTGCTTCTGGTTCTTCCACCAGAGAATGGCAACCACACCTACAACAGCCAACATGACGAGAATCACCACAACTGTCATCATTGTACCGATGGAAGGCCCATTGCTTTTGACTTCCTCAACAGGTGCTTCACTTGGCACAGGAGTTGCTTCGTCGGCAGGCTCCTCACTATCTGCGGTTTCTTCATTCGAGTTCATCGTGTTTGCTTCCTGGACAACACTATTGTTGTCGCGGCTCGGTGTGACAAGTTTCGCATCAGGATGCGCTGCATCGGAAATCGTCAGGTGGAAGCCCTCGTTGTCTCTCGTGGTCAGCGTATCCTGTTCACAGGCCACGGTAAAGCGGTCATCGCCATCTTCAAGAACCTCCGTTCCCACAACCTTGTATCGGCCTTGTGCCACATCTGTAGCGACTGCCGTATAGTTGTTGGATTCGTACATCTTCATGGTCACGACATCACCGGTAATCAGATTTTGAACATAAACTAGAACTGTGCTTCCGAAAGTTTCCGGGACGGTAAGCCAGCAACCAATCTGACCTGTAGCATTCGTGTCGAAACCCTCGTCGTTCTCAATCGTCTCTTCCTTATCGTAGTTGCGGGGATGCCCGGTAATCTGTTCAAAGAAAGATACGCCGCTGACATCCAGATAAACCACCGTGCAGGAGCCTGCTGTTACTTCAATGGTGTAAGCATCATCGCGAGCTTCAACCGGGTAATCCATCGCGGTGTCATTTGAGAGCATGTACGAACAGAAATAACGGCCAGGTTCAAGTTCCGCTGAACCCACGAAAGAGTTGAGACCGTTCAGCTTTACGCTTTTCAGCGTCTCATCCGCAGGACCATGAGAGATGTTGGCGCGAACCGTTCGGTCAAGCACATCATTCGGCATCGTTGCAACTTCAAAGACAATCACACCGTTGTCGGGACTTTCCGGCTCAACTTCGACATCCGTCATCTGATTAACCCAGGTGTTTCTGTCTGTTTCCTCAACAGCAACAGGATTTTTTTCTTCTGAATCTGTGACTTCCATTTCGTCTTCTGCGTAAGCTCTCACCGCCGTCAGCATCATACAAACAATCATCACGACTGCCATTACTGCTGCTTGAAAGCTGCGTCTTTTATTCGCGGTTTTCATTATGCTCACTCCTTTGCGTTATTTGTTAGTCATTAGGTATAATAAATATTGCTGGCAGATTGTCCAGCTCTCATTTACTGACTCAAGTATACCACTGTCTAACTATTGTGTCAATACTTTGTGTGCAAAAATTCTGCAAATAATGCATACTTTTTTGAGTGCCAATAGCGTTGCATAAAAAAATAGGAGCCACCCGAAGGCGACTCCTTTTTATGGTTTGTCTTAGAATCCAGTATAGCGGTAATATCGGCAGTTATACATTCCGGCTTCAGCGTTGGTCCAGCTGTTTACGCAAGAGCCACGCGAACCGACGCACTCGCCCCACATTGCTTTACCACCACTTACGCCAAGAAAAACCCTCACATGTCCCATGCTGCCGCCGTTATCTGCGGAGAGCATTACCTGCATATTTCCTGGCTGCATCTCACTTATGGAAATTTCCTGCAAGTCAGCCGCACCAGGGTAATCGGCAGTATTAACGGCATCAAAACTGTAGCCGCACAACCAGAACAGGTAACGCACATAACCAGAGCAGTCGTATGCGCCTTTTACTCCAACATTGCCAGGACCACCAACGGGCTTAGAGCCAAGAGAGTAGCTGAACTGACCGCTGTTCGCAAAAGCAGCAGCTACGATTCTTTGACGCCCATCAGAGATGTTGCTGAAATCCATACCGTCAAGGAACTCATTCACTTCTTCGTCCGAGAACTTTGAGCCAAAGCTCTTACATTTAATGCCCTTTGTCACACCGTAAAGCTCCTCCCAATCGGAGGCGTACAGCAGTTTTGCCCATGCGACATTCCCGTCGGCATCTACACCATTTTCATCATACCAGAAAGTGAATCCATCGTCACCTTCAGGCAGTGTTACGGTTTTGGTGTACCGTGCAGCTGTGCCGCCGGAGTATGGCTGCATGTACTGATTCAGCTTGGTCACAGTACGGGTCAGTATTCCATCGTTTACGGCATGTGCCAGCGGAACCAAAGTGCCGGTGCCGCCCTTAACACCATCTTCGTCTGTTTCTACATCATCGGATTCGGGTGCGTCGGGTTTCAGGCAGGGGTCGGTGTACTCGTCATAGCCAACCAGGTAAACTGTGCATGTCAAATCGTAATGGCCGTGCAGGCTATCGTTGAGTTCTCCGGGACACCAGGGGATGGCTTCATAGCTGTCCCCTTCCCCGCCAAAAGTGACGGTGTAAGTATCGCGTTCTTCATGTTCATCGTCAAGATGAGTTACAACCGTGAACGATGCGGACAAACCATCGTCAGGCTTGACGAACCAGTCATTCAGGTTTCCTTTATAGAGGTTACAGGAAGACGCGTCAATTACGAGATTACCATGAACATCTTCGGAGCTAATCTCACCGCCATCCGATACGACCGTATATTCATCAGGAAGTTTCGTCAATTCAGACTCGTTTGCTCCATCAGGAAGCTTGTTCTGAAAATAGACAATGACATCGTGTTCGCCGTCATCTTCAACTTTGGTTTCTGTGACGACTTTATCTTCGCCATGACCATTATTCCAGCGCCAGATGCCATCCACATCATAGTCGCCGCATTCGGGATTGTCAACCTCACAGCTATGTTCTGAGGTGGTCAACTTGTAACCTTTAATAGTTACGCTCTGACCATTATCACGGCATCCGAGTACGCAGCCACCTTTTACAAGGCAGGAGTACGGATGGCTCTCGCGTGCCGTTACATCCAGAGCATATCCTGCAAGGTCACGACAATAGGTAAAGAAGGCGCGGTCATCAGAAGAGAATAGATTGGCAATGTCGTTGGAGCTCGGCCAATTCTGCTGATAGTACACCGCCGCCAAAGAGATAATCTCAGCAGTGTTATTGGAAATACCGTTTTCATATTCCCATGTGACACCGTGCTGAATATTATCTGAGGTCTTACCGTCCAGCGTGGTATAGCCGTAGGGATTGCCCAGCGGGTCAGTCTCGCCTCGGAACGAATCGTATACAGACTGCAAGACCACTTCATCGCGCTCGTTGTTAATCTTATCGACAATTTTCTGGATATCCGCTTCGTCATCAGCACAGAAAACATTCAAGACGATAAACACGACCATAAAGATGCAGACAATGATAACCGTTACAAGCAGACCGACAGGAGTTGCAATCAGCGGAAGAATTGCTTTACCAGCAGTGGCAACTGTCTGGCCGATGGCTTTCACACCGTTGACTACGAGCTGCGCTGCGGCTTTTGCCTTAGCTGCTGCAGTCTTTGCCATGGATGCAACTTTCAAACCGGCCTGCTTTACAGCATTCAGAGCTTTTTGCCCCGCAGATGCCTGTTTCATCAGGTCGGCCTGCGAAATCTGACGAGCAATGAGGTTTTTGGGAGCCTTGGGTTTCGGAAGGAATTTGTTGACAACCAAGTCATTGACCTGTTTATCCACCATCTTGCGCCCTGGACTTACCGTTTTAACCACTTTTTTCGTGAGCTCTACGGTCTTCTTTCCGGCCTTGTATGCCCCTTTACCCACAGACTTAGACAAGCGAACCAAATCGCGCGTATTGTGGATGCCCTCCGCGAAGTCTGCCATGGCATGGAGTCCGTCTACATCCGTCTGGCGCATCGCGTCACCGAACTTGCGCAGCGCAAAGTGCTTAAACATGTGAGTACCGGCTTTGAAATATTTCGCCGCTTTCGTACCCTTCATCACCTGGAAACGACTTCTCAGCAATTTCTGGGCCTTGATGTTCTTCATCAGAGCGTCTGCCAGCTCACTGGCATTGCTGCCTTTGAGTTGGGCGAGCAGCTGTTTCAGCGTACCGTTCTCCATTGCTTCAACGAATTTCTCAATGTCTCCGGCACCGATTTTCTCAAATACTTCCGCAGGCACTGCTGCTTTCAGAGCGGCCATCTGCTGTGCGGCTTGAAGCGTCTGGAATTTATAGAGCTGTTCTACTCCTTTCAGGTCCAGGCCGCCAACGCTCTTAACTCCATATCTTGCAAGAGTTTGACTGTCAAAGAACTGGTCCAGAGCACGAGCGTTCTGGTCAAGCCATGTACCAATACCTTCTGCTTTGAGCAGGTTTGCTTTCAGCTTCAGAAGGTTCTCACGAGTTTTCTGGGTAAGGTCCGTTCTGGCAAGAATTGCATCGATGCCATCGGGAGTTCCAAGAAGCGGAGCAATGTTCCCGGTTAGATGCAGTTCCTTATTGATGCTTACCAGCAGCTGGTTTCTTTCGCGCTTCAGGTCTTTCAGAATTTTCAGCTGGTCTTTATCGAATTTTTCCAGAGCTTTCGCATTCTTGATGTCCCCAGTCCCCTCTTTGATGAGTTTGGCTCCTGTGCCTTTGCTCATGTAAAAGGTTGCCAATGCCAGAGTCTGGATATCGTGTCCCATCTCAATGGCGTTGTCTGCGCCGGAGTCGCGAATTCCTTCTTCGACCGTAGCCATCACGACCGCGATGGGCAATGCAGCGGCCTTGCGGGCTGCTCTGAATACCGTTTTGCTGTACCGAGCTTTATAGTATTCGAAGTTGCTCATCCTTTTTGGATTTTTGCGAACTGCGGCAGAACTGGAAGGCTTATCAGTCAGCTTTACACCAGATATGGCTTCGATTTTGCTTTTCATGGCATTGCTGTCACTCGCGGCCTTAATCTGAGCCTTATATTCTACAAGTGCAGCCGGTTCCTTATCACCTTTCTTACCGTTTGCATTAAACTCGCGAATCACGCTTGCATCCAACGCTTTTTGTTTTGCAGTGGCGGCGCTAATTGCCATGCCGCTCGTATCTTCTTTGATTGAGAAAACCTTACGGGCATCCTGTTTAAGCAATTCTCCACGAGACTTTTGCACGCTGAATTCCATCGAAGGCGGAACAGCGGCTGCTTTCAAATCCCGCTTGCTTTTCGTCTGCGTTGCCATTCCAGGTAAAGTTTGCATCTGAGATGCAGGGCCCTTGGCGGAAGATGTGACCTTCCCGGCAATGGAAGTACTGCGCAAATCCTTTTGTACGGAAATGGCGGCACCCCTGCTTACCTTTGCCGCGAAATTCATAGTGCCGGTATCTACGGCATCGGTAGTCGTGCCTTCTCTGTATCCGCCGCGTTTACGAGGTTCTTTAATCGTAGCGGCTGCAATCTCTTTGTTGATGATGATATTGTCGCTTGCCGCTTTGAGTTTCGCTTGATAATTTACGAATGCGGACGGTACTTTTTCATCATCTTTGTAGAGCAGATTGGCTTTTTTGCTTTTGTTATATTCGCGGATGATATTTGCGTCCAGAGCACTTTGCTTTGCTACACCGACCGGCAGCGCAATTCTGCTTTTATCTTTCGCAATCGGGATAGCTTTGCGCGGGTCCCGATTCTTGGCTTCCTGCAGATTGTCTCGTTGTGAACCATAGTGCATCACATTGAAAGTCGGGCTGATATTCAGGCTGATGTCCGCAGACTTCGAAGCGTCAAAAGCACCAGACTTTACAACCCGATAGCGCTGTTCTCCGCTTCCTTGGGTTTTCACTTCATATCCTGCGGGTTTCTGCAACACGGGAGGCTGTACGGAAACAATCGGCGCTTCAACAGGGATTCCAACATGCCCATCAGCGGTCTTTGCGGTTTTAGCGGCTTCGTTAAAAGCCGTACTGCGGTCCATGACATTAGGAGTCACACTGCCCGCATTTGCACTGCTCTTTTGCGTGCTGTACTCTCGGTTTTCTTTAATTTTGAAATCTTCATATTTGCTGCCGACAAAATGGTTGTCGTTTGCAGTTTTGAGCTTTTCCCGATAATTTATAAGCTCAGGAGGCTCATTATTGCTATTCTTATAAGAAGGGTTCCGTTCGCTATTGATGTTGTACTCACGGATGATGCTTGCATTCAAGGCACTCTGCTTTACCATTTGAGGTGAAAGCGGAGCATTACTGGAATCTTTCGATACCGCGAATACCTTCCGGGAATCCGGGCTGGAAAACTCTGCGCGATAATTCTGCCGTGTCTCAGGCTGCACTTTATAGTGCTCCGGACCAGCTTCAAAACTTTTTTCTGTCTTTACCCGTGTTTCCGCTCTGGGCACAGCAGGCATTTGAGAATCGGTGTACCGAACAGGCGTGATAGGACTCACCGACGGAGAGTCACTATGCATATCTGTGGGCATGGTAGGTTTGAATTCCCTATTGGTATTTGATATGCGGCTCATAGTATTGGCAGCTGCGGTGTTTTCCATCGTGATGCCACTGTGCATGCCGTAGTCATGAGCCACTTTAATTGGAGATGCGCTGTAATTTGTCTTTGGATAATCGGAGTCAAGAGGTTTTTGCTGTGATGCGCGGCATGGGATAGATACGCTCTGCGCGAACTCCTTACCCGTCTGGGCGTCATCACTTCTAGTGTAGACTCGCTGCTGCACAGACTTATCTGGAACTGCTGCTCCGATTGCGCCCTGCGGGTCGGCATAAGTCTTTACGCCCATCTACCCATAGTCAGCATAGGCCATTCCTTCTTTGACTGCGATATCTTCACGGGGTGAAAACTGATTTTCGTTATGATGAGGCATCGGCTGGTAGCTTTCGACGCCCTGCATCTTTTCCACCGTTCCGCCAAGTCCGTAGGTGTATTGTGGAGCAACACGCGGCTCATGGGATTCTTCGTAATGAACCGAGGGCATTGCGGAGGCGGTTTGTGTAGGGTTTTCAGCGTCACCGTTCCCGTGAGTGAAGTCTACCTTTTCGAGGTTGTTTGCACTTTCACGCAAGTCCAGGTGGCTGTTCTTGCTCACCATGCCGAGATGAGATTGTTCGCGTTCTTTGATTTCCTGCGACTTTCGGTCAATCTCTTTGCGGCGTTCCTCTTCACGCTTACGATGCTCTTCTTCCCGCGCCCGGTCAATTTCCTGACGACGCTGTTCAGCCTGTTCGCTGGCAGCTTTCTCATAGATGTTCGGTTCCTGCCGCTCATAGGGGTATGACGGAAGTTCTTTGCTCTCCCCTCCCCTGCCGTAGCTTTCCGGTGGAGTGGGCGCATTTCTATAATGGTCCTCGTGGCGAGGCTCTTCGTGGGCTGCATGGTAATCCGTATTTTGAACGCTGGGTTGGACGCTCTGAGGGACATTCTGTGCGGGCTGGTCGTTATGCTCCTCGTGGTGCTCTTCCGGTGTGGTAAGCTGATAGGAGGTTTCGGTATAAGCTGCGCTCTGGCGGGCAGCTGCCTCGTTCTGTTCCTGCTGGCGTTTCTCCCTCTCGCGGCGGGCCTTGGCTTTTTTGGCTTTTGCCTTTTCCGCCTTCTTCTTGTTTTCCATCTCCTGTTCGGCCAGGACCATTTCCCAGTCCTGTTCAATCAGGTCATCGTAAAACTCACCGCGCTCATCAGCAGGTTCATCTTCTGTAGAGACATCTACATCGGAAACCTCTACCGGTTCGGTGTCTTCGTCAAAGTCAATTTCCAGCTCCTGTTCTTCCTCATCTTCATCAGGCTCTTCGGCTGTAGCTGCTGCCTTCTCAGAAGCAGCCTCTTCCAGAGCGTCAGAAATGGCCTTTTCACGGTCTTCATCTACGCAAGGGTTGCTGTTCGAATTCTTCTGCTCAGGCCCGTCAGCGGCGTAATCTGCCGCCGTTTCGGAAGCTTCGAAGATGTCGTCATCGTACATCGCTTCGTTTTTCATCGCTCACTATCTCCTTTCCGAGCTTTTTCAAAGCCGTTGTGTTCTTCGATATTTCCTTTGAGCATTTCATCGACATAGTTCTCGAAGTCCTCTTTCGTGACTTCTCTCATTTTGTCGTACTGCTCGAAAGCTTGATTTTCCTGTTCTTTTGCCCGCGCCCGGATTTCACGCAGCTTCTCTTCGGTAAACTGCGGACCGTGTACGAACAAATCGTTCTGCGCCAATGCCAGACCTGTGCTGATGCGACGGACCTTTGAGATATCTGACGCAATCGCTTTGCGCTGTTCTTGCAGGCTGTCCAGTTCTTTCTTTGTGGTGTTCACATTGTCCAGCGTGTTTGCGATGTTCTCAACGCAGACAACTTTCTTGTGTGCATTCGCATCGTATACCATGATAGGGGTCTTGGCATAGCGCCCGGAGAATTTATAGAACACGCCCATCGCATGGTTGTAGGTGTTTATCTGTGCTTCGTGTTCCGCCTTGAAAGTGTCTTTCTGGTCGTCCGGGAGTTTGTCAAGCTCATCTATTACACCTTGCGTTGCCTCCCACTCTTGGATGGCGGTGTGCAGGCTTTCGATACGGCCGAGAAAAGCCTTCTTCTTGCGAATCTCGGTTGATACCTTTGCCAGTTTCGCAGAAAGTTCATTGCTCCTGTCTTGGATATCCGAGACTTCTTTGATGCCCATTTCAGAGGCAAGCGTTGAGGTCTCATACATCTTTTGCAGTTTCCAATCACGCGGCGCGTATATCGGTGAGTGCGGAAACTGCATTGCTCCGACTTGGTCCTCGAACAGCTTATCATCTACGCGAATAATCTTGACTGCAACCAGAATCAGCATCTCGACATTGCTGCGCCGATGACCGGCAGCATCGTATCGCGTCACCTTGTAGAGAGGGTCGTCCCTCATCTTGGATGCTTGCTTTTGCTTTTGGGCTGCCAGCAGCTGCGCTTCACGCCACCGTGCTCGTTCCTCGGCATCATACCGTTTCCGGGTATCGGCCTCTACTTTGCGCGTTTCGTTGGCGGCTTCCTTGGCTTTCTGTTCTTCGTAAGCCTTTTTCTTTTCAGGGTCCCACTTGGCTTCCAGATATGCCTTGGTGTACTGCTCGCCGAGCGTTCTATCTCGAATCGCTTTCTTGCTGTATGGGGTCTCCCATTTCACATATCCGGCGTGTTGTTCATCGACCTTGTATCCGCTCGCAGTCAGGATACTTTTGAAGGTTGCCCAGTCAGAGCTGACCGATGCAGCTTTTTCAAAGTCGTCCTTTACTTTCTGCTTCCAGCTTTTCCCCTGCCGCTTTGCACTGATTTCACCGATGCCGCTGGCTTTCCCCTCGAACTCAATTCCTTTGTCTGGAATCGGTTCGATGCCGTACTGCTTTCCGATTTCATCGGAGACTTTCTTGATGCGCTCGTACTCTGCTACGGAGCGGTGATACTTCTACCCATACTCGGAATCGAGTGGATACGCATTGAATACGATGTGGTTGTGCAGGCAGCTACTGCCTTCAACATGAGTGCTTACAACTGCTTGGTACTGGTCGCCGCAGATTTGCTCGACCAGCTGCATCCCCATCTGATGGACCAGAACGGGGTCTTTGACATCAGGAGGAAAGCTTTGTATCAGATGCCACGCTTGTGCGGGCTTGCCACTCGTATTGCGTTCTTTGCCTCCGTGCGCTGCCAAGTATTTCTCTTTTGTTTCCAAAAACTGGTTTTCACAGAATGTCGGGTTGCAAAGATATCCTTCAACGAACACAAACTGCTTTGTCTTGTTCGGATTTTTGATGTAGCGCATCGCATCATTCAGGTCATTTTTATTGCCAATAAAGGTGGTCTTTTTAGGATTTTTGATATAAGCCAGGGACTTTTCAAAAGTGTTTCGAACACTGTGGATTTGCGTATACGCCATCTATTTATTCTCCTTTCTTTGCGTTTTTTGTTAGTCATCCTGCTTTGAATTATTGGCGCTCTGCACTCTTCCATTCCCAGACGAGTCGCCGCGCCGTTTTGGTGATTTTCTTCCGCTGTTCTGTGTATTGCATCAGGAGGGCTGCATATAACTCATTTAGCTCCTGATACTGGGCTTCGAGTTTTGCCACATCTTTGCCTGTGACCGTGTTCGTCATAGAAACGCCATCCGTCACGCGCTTCACATTGTCTGAAATCTGGACGAGGGTTTCTATGGTTTCATTGAGGTCGTCAGATTGCCAGCTGAATTTAGGAACTGATGGCTGGTTTTCAACGCAATAAACAATGTACTGCGATTTACTCATTCCCATCTGCTTAGCTTTTTCTTCTATCCTTCGACCTGTTGTTGCCGAGGTTAGAACCTCAATTCTGCACCCGTGCGGTGCATCTTTATTTCTCCCCATCGTTTCTATCTCCTCAGATATATGTCATCTTGACATTGTAGTAACTGCACGGCGGGTAGCCAATCTGACCGTCTGCGTAGAAGTTCTTCTCGCCCGCCACGCCTTCATATCGGCCACTTCTATTCTTGTGTGTGTGACCTGAGAAATACGCAACCGGCACAGAAACAGGCTCTTCCTCGATATCCCCATTATGCCAATCGCTCCAAGGATTATGGGAAAGCACTATCAGGTTTTTGCCTTCGGCCTCGCAGCGATTTACTGTTTCTTTGTAGAGCTTATCAAAAATATTGCTTTGGATTTGGTCTTGCCGCCTGGTTGTAAGCACGCGCAGATACATCCCGTTGCAAGCGTTGAAATAATCGTTATGACCGGAAAAGCCGAGGCCACCGAGGACGATGGCATTCTCGCTAGGAAGGTTGTAGGTTTCGTTCTGGAGAAAGACAATGCCAAGGTCGTTAAAAATCTTACGCCACGCAGCGATGATGTCTTTCAGGTTCGGCTTGATTTTTTCATCTTCATCTGTCCACTGCTGGTCAGCCGTCCAAAGTTCATGATTTCCCAGCGTCACGATAATATGGTCCGGCTTCCAAAGCTGTGCCAGCCGACTGTAGAAGAGCTTGCCAATGTGGGTACTCTCGCAGGTGTCGCCCATAATGAAAAGATAATCGTCATCGTCGTGAGGCATCGTCGAAGCAAAGACTTTATCTACGATGGATGCAATGATTTTTCCAAATTCTTCCACTGGCATTACATCTGGCAAAGCATCGAAATCGATTTTGTGTTCCACATGGATATCCGAGACATAATAAAGCATATGGGCTTACTCCTTCCCTTCTTTGTTTCTTGGAAAATGGCATCATGCCTTTTGGTGAGCGCAGCGAGCTGGGGGTTCCCGCTTGCGGGACATTTTGAGCTGTGAGGAGGCCGCAGGCTCCGAACGGCTCATCAGGGGCCAGGGGGCGGAGCCCTCTGCAAGCAGTCACGCTCCGGAGCGTGGCGTTGCTTGTTAATCTCCAATTTCATTGTTTTTAGTATACCACCGAACTATTGAAATGTCAACATTGCGTTAATTGTTAGTTCGTTGTTTTAACCTTACCGCGTCCCTGTTTGCACCCCACTGTCCTCTCTTCTTGTACTATAATCCTGTTCCATTCGCTGTGCTACCTGCTGTGAAACGAGATTCATTGGAAGTTTGTTTAGGGTGTATCCCCTGCCTGGCTCTGAAACAGCTTGGGTCTATCTCAGATTCTCCTGCACCTTTCTTTTGTGTGAAACAGTACTACTAAACGCCGTTCGGTGGGTATATCTCTGGAAACAGTACTACCGAATGGCACTTTAGTTATACTGAAACCGCATTCGGTGGGTATATCTCCGCAAACAGTACTACCGAATGGCACTTTAGTTATACTGAAACCGCATTCGGTGGGTATATCTCCGCAAACAGTACTACTGAATGGCACTTTAGGCATACTCTTTCGGGATTTAGTTATACCGAATGGCGTTTTAGGCATACTGTTTTGTTTCCTGCCTTTTCCTCCGCCGCATTCTCCGCTTATCCTGAGTAAAGACTCCTTTTCCACGGTAAACTAACAAAAGTGTCATTAGCATTGACTTATTAGCAAAAAGCGCGTATAATACTTGTAGTGACCTTTTTAGAGAATGGAGGTGAAAGCTTTAGAATGAAAACGAAAGAAAAGTGCGTTACTCGAGTTCTTCGCCAGGAAGAGCGCTACAAAAGTGACATCGAATACCGGGCCTATGGTTTTCCATCGGAAGTCCTTAGCCTGACACCGGATGATTTTGGCCGTCCGCTTACTGTCACCCTAATGGAGAAAACTTATGCCAAGAACAACAACTTGAATTGCTACTTTGAACTTACTGATGATAAACTCGGTGCGCACAAGATTATCTTGACCACAACTCCTCTTCGAAATTACAAGCCCATCCATAGTAACATCGACATGCGCAAGGTCCCGCTTGGAACCACCATGACGATTACACTTGGTGAAGGCAAACATGAATATATCGTATGGCTTAGAGCCACTTTGAAGAAATAATGTAACATAATAAAAAGCCCGCAAGCCGGTAGTTGATGCTACCTTGCCTGCGGGTTGTTTTTTTGCCTTTTAGATGTTCTGCTTGTGGGAGGGATATCTGGTTCGTGTCTTTTGAAGGGCCTCCACGCTCTCACGGGACTGCTGGTAATTCTCAGTAGTGAAGCCAGTCACCTTGGACGAGGTTATCATCATAACCACCGCCACCACGGTAGATGTCGATAGCTTCAAAGAGAACCTCAGAGACTTTGTCATCGGTATTAGCAAAGAGTGCTGCGGGTTCCGATTCTGGGAAGGTCAGACCATAGAGAAGGTTGAGAGCCAACGCATAGCACTTCTTTCCAAAAGAGGTCATCCAAGAATCACGAAGCGCGTTCTTGCGGAGTTCCCCATCTACGAGCACATCACTGATATGGGAACGCAAGGTATCGTCTGCACCAAGTAAATAGTAGATGCAGTCAGTCTGCTTATCGCCGCTGACCATATCCGCGAAATACTCACGATGTTCGTCACTCATAAATACGAGATTCATAGTCTTCTCCCCTTCCCTGCTTTTATTTTGCTGCTACATTCAAGCTCCTGCACACTGGATTGTTGAGCAACATTCCCATCACGATATAGCGGTAGGACTTTACTCGCCCACTTTCAATAGTCGTAGCGATACGCTGCTTCTTGGCAATCTCCTGCATAAGCTCTATTTGGGCATTGGTAAAATACAACGACACTTGCGGGTACTGCTTATCATCAAGACTTGTGCCGATGTATGCTTCTATGTCTTTCAACGGCGGGAAGATATAGAAAGTGTCTCGACTTGCGGTTATAGCAGACACTTTTTCATGGTATTCTTTCGTGTCGGCCATAACGCAGTTGTCCGCACCTACCTTCATCATCTTTGCGAGTTCCTCCTGCAAGATGAGATTTGTCATCGTGCCAACCCTTAGTCCTTCGCCCGCTGCTTCAGTTACTACTGCTTCTCTTACGCGCATTCCGAGGCGCATATTCACTTTAACTTTTTCTTCGCTCATAATACACCTTTGCCAGCGAACAGACTTAGTTTGCGGAGCTTTCAATCATGTCTCGGAGCTGCGTTGCCTTTTCAATCAGCTTGTTTAGCGTTTCGATATCCTGCCTGCGCTCGTCCTCGGTCATATCTTTCAGATGCTTCTTATAGTTTTTGTTATCAAGAGCACCTTTGTCCACTTTATCAACAACATCTTTTAGACGGCGCTGGACAAAAGACATTCGCTGCGTCTTCACCTTTTTGTCAGCCTTTGCCTCTTCTTTTGCGACTGCCGCTGCGCTTTCCATTTCCTTTACGGCTTCGTTGTCTTGGGCTTCAACAGCCTCAGCAACTGCATCGCGTTGCTGCTGGAAGTTTGCAAGCCTGCTCTCAAAGTTCTGGTATGCGGCATTAAGCAATTCCTCTGCTGTGTTGCCATCCTTTTCCTTGACGGCTTCTTCGATGTCTTCACGGAAAGCATTCTTCGCAAGCTGGCGCTGCTCTGCGAGATAGCTGCTCTCAGTATCTTCATCATGGCAATCCACTGCAAAAAGACGAGCAAAACAATCGGCAATCTTCTGTTGCTGGTCTGGTTCAAGGCGCACATAGTTATCGCACTCGGCGCGGGTCAGTTGCTTGTGGTTCAGCATTTCACGCAGAGTCGCATTGAATTTTTCCTCATCCTCAACGCGCATGTCCTTATTCATGTTCTTGGTTGCTTCCGGAGCAAGCATTTTAACAGCCTTCTTCGCATTCGCTTCCGTCATATTGTACGGGTCAAGCTGTAAGAACTTTACGAAATTGGCGATTGCTTTTCTGCGAATCGCTTCATTTGCAAAGCCGCCGCGCACCTGCAGGTTTGCCGAGTAAAGTAAGACCTTCTTTTCGTTCTCAGTGAGGTCACTGGTTACGACATGGCAGTTATGAATCGTGTTCCAGTTTGCATTACCCTTTTCAGCAAGAGATTTGATAGCAAGATAGCGGCGTTCCCCGGACAGAAGTACATACTTTGTTTTCCCGTCTACTACCTGCGGAAAGACAACCAAATTGTGCATTAAACCATTTCGGTCAATATCCTCGGCAAGCGTTTTGATGTCTTCTTCGGTATCTGCCTGTCTAAAAATCGCATTGTCGGGGTTAGCCTCGATGTCGCTAAGCAAGATATCCTTAGATGCGTATTCTATGTTTTTCTTAACGCCTGCCATTGCATTAAGCATAGCAGCACCGGCTTCACCGTTGTTTTCATTGATTTTGTTGACTACCGCGTCTGTTGGCAGTGCCCGCTTTTCAATCGGCTTTCTTTTTGCTCCTGCTTTCTTCATTCCCATCTTACTTCACCTCCAAGCGCTTCTTGAGCTCTTCATATGCTTTGACATATGCTTTTGCTACTGGCTGCGTTTTTGCCATATAGCAAACTGGCTGACAAAGAGAAATCGATGTCTTAACAGTCTTGCTGCTAGGAATTACAACGCTGAATAATGAAGAGCCAAGAACTTCCTCGTAATGTCCCTGAATCTTCTTTTCTGTGGCCGCGTTCTTATCAAAGTTCACCAGCAATACCCCTGCTCCTTTCAAGTGTGAGTTGGGGCTCTTTTGCATGTTGATGCACTCAGAGTAAAGACGGAAAGCAGATTCTTCGGAATTATCATCGCAACAAGCGGGAATCAATACATAATCCGCAGCAAAAAGAGCATTGGACAGCAAGAGGCTATCACGCGTTGGCTGCGTATCAATAACGATAAAGTCATAGTCATCACGCACTTGATTTACGAAGTAATACAAGAACTCGCCTTTTGCTTTTACTTTTCGTGGGTTTCCTTCCGGCAAGTCTGCTGCATCCTGCATCAGGGTTATCATACGGTCACTAATCCGAGTTGTTTGATAGTCACAAGGAATCATATCGACATTCTCGTATTCAGTTTCCCAGATGAAGTCTTTTGTTTGACGCCATTTGTAAGCATCGAACATATCATACAGGGATTTTCCATATAGTTCTTCACTCTCAATGGTCTTACCGCTGAGAGCTTTTGTGAGATTCCCCTGAGGGTCTGTGTCAATGCAAAGAACTCTCTTGCCCTCATCGCCCATCAGGTACGCAAGGTTGGAGGCCGTGACTGTCTTTCCCGTGCCGCCTTTCTCTATCGCAATGGTAATAATTTTTGCAGCCATATATGTGTCCTCATTTCGGTGTTGTAGGATAAATCAAAATATCCTGTTGCTATATTTTTATATTAAAAGCAGGAAACGCAATCAAATGGCTTGCGCCCTGCTTTTTGACTTGCTGTATTGGTCAGGCTTCAAGTTCACCCATAAATCACTCATCAAACAACGGACAAAGCTCTAATCCGCCATCACACTTTAACAGACGGCGGAAAGCTTCACGGTGAATGCAATCCTTGCGGTCGCACTTGCTGCATTCAGTAGGAGCACATTCGCCGTACTCAGAGAACCAGGTACGATAGCACTTGTCGCTCACATAGCCAGCCAGTGCTGCCATGAACGCATAGCCCTCATCAGGGTTGCCATTCGGAACCTCTATGAAGTTTCTTTCGGCATCATAAGTTGCTTCACAGTCCAGCAGCTTGCGGAACCGGAGATATCCTTCTTGCGTAACACGGTCTTCGGCATCCCAGACAATGTCTGCATTCATCTCAACATCGCCAATAACGATAGAGCAATCGTAGTCGTGAGCGCGGGAGTTCAAAAGTTCTTGGAAAGTCATAGTACGCACCTCATTGTTGTTTTTTAAGCACTGTTTCCAGCGAATGAGATTCTTTTATTTCGATTTTAGGTGAGGTGCAGAGTCAAAATATTCTGTTGCTGTTACTGTAATTATTATACTACCATTATCAGTGATGTCAACACATTTTACACTTTTCGTTTTCTTTTGCAGTCCATTGCGCAGTACTTTTGGCTGGCACTTTCAAAATCAAATTTTCCTGTTGCTATTGCCTTTTTTTTCGTTCTGGACCGTGCGTTCGGGCCGCACGGTTGACGGATACCGAAGAGCGCACGCCGCATCTATAACTGCAAGGCTCAGGCGAAGGCTTACTCAAAATATTCTGTTGCTGTCATAAACAAATAACAGCAGGGAATAGCTTCGTTTCCGTGTTCTTGTTATTACGCACTTGCATCCTCTCAGTGAACAAAAAAAGAAACCCACCGATTCCGGCAGGCTTCTGCTTAATACTATCAGTTGTCAAATACGGACATATCGAACTTGAAGGCATCATTCAGTCCACTGTCTGGGTTGAGGCTCTTCCATTTCATTTGTCCATCTGCTATCAGCGATGTGCTGTTCTCAATCGTTTCGTTATAAACAACAGCCCTATAATACTGCGCAGATTTATCTACTCCATTCGGGGCGTTTGCCACATTCTTCTTGTGGATGTTGATAACCTTTAAGCCCAGACCAAGAGCCCATGTACGCAGCCCGTTGTTGTCAGCGCTGATGCGCTTCAAGCATGCCAGCATATCCTCGGCTTCATCGCGGCGTTTTTCGTTCGTTAGAATCTTCGAGGTATATGTAAAGATATCATTCAGAGAATTTTTCTCTTCTGCTGTCAGCTTGTCCTCGTAGGTTGGGAACTCTGCCATGCTCTTGATAATGCCAATCAGTGAACGCCACTTCTTGCGCCATTCTTCGGAGCAGACATTTTCGGGAAACTCCGGAATTATATTCTGTTGCTGTACTGGCGCTTTTTCGTCAGATGCGGCCTTTGCTTTCTTTGAGTGGGCTTTGGCTTTGGGGATAACTTCGGTATCCGGTATCTGCGCATCGTGCTTAGCCCGGACGAACTCCATTTCTTCCTTGCTCTTGTACTTGATGAAAATATAGAGATACTTGAATTTCCGTTCGCCTTTTTCTCTCACCGGGACATAGTCAAACCAAATATCTGTCAACAGGTTAATTTCTTCTTTCACCGGGGCGAGGACATTGCGTTGAAATTCGCCATAAGTTTTATATTTTTCAGAGAGAGGCTTTTCTCGATTGTATTTATCAGCGTCTTTCTTTTTGCTTTTATAGTTTTCTCGTTCGTCTGTTCTCGGAGCGGATAGCAAACCCTTGAACTCGTCCATGTCGAACTTTTTGTACTTAAAGCCGGAAAGGTCTGTCATGCCTTTAATGAATTCTGCCAATTTGCCATTGTCTTTGTTCTTTTCAAGCAAGTCAGAGAAATCAGGTCTGTCATGATATTTTCTTCGCATGTCTGCGGTCACTGGCTCAAAGACAAGACCATTGTTGTACCCGTAATTGCGGTTTCCGTTATCGTAAGAAAGGATAATCTCATAGATGCGCATAGAATAGGTTGAACGCATCATCAAAAGGTAATCGATGTTATAGCTCGTATAGTTGCTCGTCAGCTGCGCAATATCTTTCCAAATATCCGGATTGAATTTCATCCGAATCTCGCGTTTATCCAGGTCAATCTCAGTGCCTCTGTCAAGCCAAAAGAATTGCTTGTAAACATTATCCGGCCCATCTTTTCTTCTCCAAAACGAACGAGTGCCAAGATTCTCCACTGTGTCCTTCAGATAGAGAGAATACGACTTGTCCATCATTTTGACGCCGGTCAACTTAGCAAACTCTTGGAAAGAGATACTGTACACCTTGGAAGCATCCAAATCGTGCTTTTGGTCGATTTTACTCATCAGCAAGAACAGCAGCTTCTGTTCCGTACGGGGAAGGGAATACTTGGTTCTTTGAATCAGGTTGTTACTTTTGGTAACGGTAGAGCCCATTCCATAAGGCATCAGCTCACGCTTTTCGATGGCAGCTTTTTTCTCCTTGGCCTCTTCGTCTGAAAGGACTTCGCCGACGATAGCTTCGGTATTTTCTTCGCTTGCGGGTTTCTTTTTACTCATAATCGGCATCAAACCGTAGCACTCGATACATTGCGATATGCCGTTGGTTTTTCCTTTCTCAACCGTCAATTTCAAACGGGTACACTACAGACATTTTACTGTACTAATGATACAATATCTTTGTTGTAAAGTCAACATTGTATCTCCGTGAAGCAATAGCACAACAACTTTTTTTCCCTCTCATTTTTTACCCCATAATTATAGATTTATATCTTTATTATTTATCTATTTATTATATTATATATAG